>Ga0247832_1000052_pt1 | contig 198599 bp, 184 predicted proteins | sample LaCruzMarch2015__10_FD_192407 | JGI IMG/M metagenome (GOLD analysis project Ga0247832, IMG submission 192407) | Freshwater microbial communities from meromictic Lake La Cruz, Castile-La Mancha, Spain - LaCruzMarch2015_4m | ecosystem: Environmental > Aquatic > Freshwater > Lake | place: Spain...
TTGGCGGGTTTGGTGTTCCAATGAAGAAAGTGGCCCATCTTGGCGCCGCTAGCCTTTCCACAATTATTGAAAGGACGTAAATCTGATGCCAAATATTGATATCGCTACCCCAGCAAGTTCAGCGCCATCTGATCGGCTCGCACTTGGTGTTGGTTGGGTGCGCCCGGGTGGGTCGGGTATCGGCGGCACCCTAAACCCCTCTGGCACCCTACTCTGCGGGCGCCCGAGTTGCTTTGAGGGTAATGAAGAGTAGCACCGTTGCCTACCGCTAGGTGGGGTGTTTAAACCCTGTTGCTGGCCCCTGACCGCTCGCGGCCTGGGGCCAGTTGTTTGCGGTAGTGAACTCGAACACCCCAGGTGGTCTAAGTGCTGGCCAGGTGTCACTGGTAGCGGGGGTAGCGGGGAAAGTGCCTGGCACCTTTCCTTGAAGCAGTTCGGTGAAGATTTCGTATTGCCCAGGGGTTGGGGTGCGCGGAGATGACCGCCGGGTTGCGGTATTTGGTTTTCGGGCCGGTCCAAGGCCAGCGGGTAAGAGCTTTGATCCCCACCCCGGGCGCCTTACGGGTTTAGGTTGCTTCACGTATTTACGGCAAAAACTGCGGTAACCCCGGGCGCACCCGCTAAGGGTCGGGGCCATAGCCAGGTAGGCCGCCGGCCAAGTTGTTAACCCATCTTCGGCTAGATCACTAAAGGCACGGTAGTTACTCCACTGGTAGATGAACCCGCGGCGCATCTTGGCGTCTTTAGGGTTCGCCCATTTAACGCAATTTCTGACAGACGATATACCGCAAAGTATTTAGCACCCGCCGGTGATCAGATACCGGAAACGATGAAGACCCATATCGGGCTTCCCAGAAGTGGCCCTTACGTTTAAGGATCCGGTTCATACACATCGCCGAATACCAATTGATCGCCTGCATGATTTTCGGTAACTCCGAGGCGACTTTCGGGGCGATCAGATAGTGAACATGATTACTCATCACACAAACCCCATACACGTGAAAGTCATACCTGGCCTTAGCCCGAAAAACCGCCCCAAGTAACACATCACGACACTGGCTGCGATGCAGCAAAAAATCCCGATTATTACAACGCACCGTCACATGATGACAATGCTCGTCCGCCAATACCCGCAACCGCCGACCCACCACCAACCCCCAAAACCTAGTTGACGCAAACTGGGTATCCCAATGATCGTGGTTCTCTATAGACCGGTCGCTTCCTTAATGACCTTGGCGTACGCTGCGGCCCCCTTCGCCGTTAGGTGTACCCCATCAGAGACGAAGTAGTCGCGCTTACCGGTACTTGCCGTAAACCAATCGGCGATGACGGCATTTGGATAGTCAGGTACGACCTGGGCGACAACCTCGTTATTCGGGTCGCGCCAAACCCTTGGGACATCTGCATTCACCACGACGACCCGGGAATACCCGGCGAGTTGATCGAGCATATTTCGCAACATCTTCTCGGTTAGTACGCCATTGGTGCCGGGGTGGATTACGACAACCGGAGCGAGTTTCTCCGCCGCGACTAGCGCCCGAATATCGCCGATAAATGCACCGGGCATCCGAGCTACCGATGCGTCGACCCGGATTCCCGGTATCGCTTCCTTGACCGCGCTTCGGGCGCCGAGCAGCACGGAATCGCCGATGGCGCTGGCCGGGCCAAGATCAGGGCTTGGTGCGGGAGTGGGTGCTGGGCTGGCGATCGGTGTTGGTGCTGGAGACGCAGTTGAACTGGGAGCCGGAATTGCGCTGCCATCTGGAATCGGGGTGTCGTCAAAGGTGACCTCGGTGGTGCCAGGCTGCCCGTCCTCGATGGCGGCCACAACATCGGGGGCGACCGCGACTTCGGCAGTTGCCAAAGCGGCACCAAGGGCCACGACGCCAACGCTTGACCACACGGCCACCCGCACGCCGATTCGAGTCAGGCGTTGTCGATCAGGTCCGGTGGATTCTCGCCAAGAGTGCACCCATCGATCGATTACCCCACGGCGAATGGGTAGCTCGATGAATCTAAAGCTGGCCTCAGCAATCGCAAATGTCAATGCCAACCTCAGGGCCAGCAGGGCGGGACCATCGAGCGCGACATCTAGCATGGGTCGGGTGACCATGAAGATCGGCCAATGCCAAAGATAAAGACCGTAGGAGCGCTGCCCGATATAACGCCATGGCTGTGAGCCAACCCAGCGACCAAGTGGCAACCCCGGATGGGTTGAACTGGCAATGAGAACCGCCGTGACAATGGCCATCCCAAAAAAGCCACCCCGATAAAGCCACGGACTGAACTCGCCGGCCGCGACAAATACCCAGATGATGGCCGCGAAGGCCAGGACGCCAATCGTGGTGCCGAGGACCCGAGCGCTTTTCGGCATGACCGCGGTCATGCGCGCGGGGCGCCAGAAGGTGGCTAGCAGCGCTCCGACAAGTAGTCCTGAGATATGTGAATCGGTGCCGAAGTAGGCGCGGCTGGGATCCGCGACATCGGGGTAACCATTTGCGATAGTGAGGTAGAGCATCCACGCGGTTGACAGCAGTGCAACGACTGCGGCGAGTATGGCTACCCCGCGGCGGCCGAACTTTCGTACGCATAGGTAGGCGATTGCCGGCCAAATCAAATAGAACTGCTCTTCGACTGAAAGTGACCACAGGTGCTTTAGGAATGGGGGTCGGCCGGTGAACGCAAAGTATGACTGGTCAGCGAAGATGTACCACCAGTTGTTTATGTAGAAGATTGAGGCAAGTGCATCACTGGCGAATTGGTGGGCTGCATCGCGGTAGAAGATAGCAGTGGCTATTCCGACGACAATCAACATCAGAACCAACGCTGGCAGGAGGCGCCGAGCACGTCCTAGATAGAACTGTTTAAAGTCAATGCGCCCGCACTTGTTGAACTCCTCAAGGATGATTGACGTAATGAGGAACCCGCTGAGAACGAAGAAAACGTCGACCCCGAGAAATCCACCTCGCAGCCCGCCGACATCACCGTGATAAAGCAGCACACCGATGACAGCTAGGGCGCGAATGCCATCAAGCCCAGGGAGATAGCCCAAAGGCGAGCCGGCTCGGCGCACCTGCCACGGCATGGCAGGAGTCACGGCGGTGCTCATGTGCTGATGTTAAGCGTTCTTCAGTTGGATCCACTAAAGCGATTGATCTTGGCGAGGTGCTTGGCCCGAAGTTCGGGGTCACTGACTCCAAGTCCTGCCTGCGGTGCCAGGCAAAGTACGCCGACCTTGCCCTGGTGAAGGTTGCGATGAACTTCATATGCGGCCGCACCGGCATCTTCGAGACTAAATGTCTTCGAAAGTGTGGGGTGGATCATTCCGCGGGCGACCATCCGATTGGCTTCGTAAGCCTCACGGTAATTAGCGAAGTGGCTACCGATAATTCGCTTAAGGTTCATCCACAAATAGCGGTTGTCGTATTCATGCATATATCCCGAGGTAGACGCGCAGGTCACGATAGTGCCGCCTTTTCGAGCCACATAGACACTGGCGCCGAAGGTTTCACGGCCGGGATGCTCAAAGACGATATCGACGTCGTCGCCACCGGTTAGCTCACGAATCCTTTTGCCTAGGCGTTGCCACTCCTTTGGGTCTTGGGTGTTTTCGTCCTTCCAGAAGCGATAATCCTCAGCCGAGCGATCGATTATCAAGTCCGCACCTAGGTCCCGGCAGATTTGTGCTTTCTGCGGGCTGGATACCACGCAAACCGGAGTCGCCCCGCCGTTTAGCGCGTATTGCGTGGCGTATGAGCCAAGCCCTCCGGATGCGCCCCAGATGAGAACTACATCGCCCTGCTTCATGCCAGCCCCGTTACGTGAAACCAGTTGGCGATAAGCGGTGGAGTTGACGAGCCCGGGGGCTGCGGCTTCCTCCCAGGTCAGGTGCGCGGGTTTTGGCAGCAGTTGATTCGATTTGACGATAGCCAGTTCGGCTAGGCCGCCAAAGTTTGTTTCAAAGCCCCAGATGCGCTGCTCGGGATCCAGCATGGTGTCGTTGTGACCGAGTGGGGATTCCAGTTCGACACTTAGGCAGTGGGCAACGACCTCGTCGCCGGCTTGCCAAAGGTGCACTCCGGGCCCGGTGCGGAGCACCACGCCGGCCGCGTCAGAGCCGATGATGTGATACGGCAGGTCATGGCGCTTCGCATACGGATTCAACTTTCCGTACCGCTCAAGGAAGCCAAATGTTGAGACCGGTTCGAAAATTGAGGTCCACACCGTGTTGTAGTTGATGCTGGAGGCCATAACGGCAATGAGCGCCTCACCCGGCGCCAGGTCAGGCACGGGGACGTCATCGAGATGGAGGGACAGGCGCGGGTCTTTGTCACGGGAGGCCAGGCCCTCGAACATGTTGGCCTCGTCCTTGTGCACGGTGATGGCGCGATATGAATCCGGCACCGGCAGTGCCGCGAAGTCAGCGCTGGGTGCCCCTTGAGCTATGGCATCAATGAGGGATTGCATCGAGAAAGAATGTCAGAGGTCGCTTCCGGGTGCCTCACCAGCCCACTATTACCAACCTATTGGGGGTCAAGGCCCTGACTATCGGCCAACTAGGTCTTTGCGTTGGCGGGTTGCACGAGCTCGATCAGGACCCCGCCGCAGTCTTTGGGGTGGACGAAGTTCACGAGGGAGCCCGCGGTGCCAATTTTGGGCTCCTCGTAGAGCACCCGGACCCCGCGGGCACGCAAGGTGGTGGCAACAGCGCGCACGTCGGTAACCCGGTACGCCACCTGTTGGATCCCCGGTCCGGACCGGTCGATGAATTTGGCAATGGTTGATTCGGGGGTCAGCGGTGCGAGTAATTGGATGCAGCTATCGCCGACACCAAGCATCGCCTCCCGCACGCCCTGAGCCTCGTTGACCTCCTCGTGCACGACTTGCAGGCCAAATACCCTGGCATAAAACTCCTTGGCCGCGTCAAGATCGGGCACCGCGAAGCCCACGTGGTCTACCTGGGTGAGCAGTGCTTCGCCCGGGAGACCCGCCGGTGTCACTTCTGCTGGGGCCGGATGTGTCGGGGCGGTCGGATTCGTAGAATGTGTCGGCATAGTCCAATGGTCGCATTCCCGAGGTCAAACCGCTTACCCGGATGAGTTTAAGGAGCCCGCATGTCGCTTGACAATGGTTCAGTAATCGTGGCCGGGGCGCGGACGCCTATTGGTCGACTACTTGGCTCCTTAAAGTCATTTAGCAGCACCGATCTAGGTGGCCTCGCAATCAAGGGCGCCCTAGAGCGGGCCGGGGTGGCACCGGAGCAGGTCGACTACGTGATCATGGGGCAGGTGCTGCAAGCCGGTGCGGGCCAAATGCCGGCGCGGCAAGCGGCGGTCAAGGGCGGCATCAGCATGAACGTGCCATCGTTGCTGATCAACAAGGTTTGCCTCTCGGGGATCGACGCCATTGCCCTTGCCGACCAGTTGATCCGGGCCGGTGAGTTTGACTGCATCGTGGCCGGTGGCATGGAGTCAATGACCAATGCACCCCACCTGCTGCTTGGGTCGCGTGAGGGCATCAAGTACGGCGATTGGACCATGGTCGATTCGATGGCCTACGACGCACTCACCTGTGCATTTGATCAGTGCGGAATGGGGGAGAGCACCGAAAATCACAACTCGCGCTATGACTTAACTCGCGCGGAGCAGGATGCTTTTTCGGCCGCATCTCACCAGCGAGCCGCGGCGGCACAAATCAAAGGGATATTCGATGACGAGATCACGCCCGTGCAAATCAAGCAGCGCAAAGGCGACCCGATAATTTTCAGTGCCGATGAAGGTGTGCGCGCCGACACTACGGCCGAGTCGTTGGCTGCCCTGCGTCCGGCATTCAGCAAGGACGGCACTATCACCGCCGGTAGTGCATCGCAGATCTCCGACGGCGCCTGCGCGGTTGTCGTCATGAGCAAGAAGAAAGCCAATGAGCTCGGTCTAACCTGGCTCGCCGAAATCGGCAGCCACGGGGTGGTGGCTGGCCCGGATGCCTCACTTCAGGAGCAGCCGGCCAACGCCATCATCAAGGCCTGTCAGCGTGAGGGCATTGCGGTCAGCGATCTAGATCTGCTCGAAATCAACGAGGCGTTTGCTGCAGTCGGGGTGGTGTCGAGTAAGGCACTAGGAGTTTCAGCCGACAAGGTCAACGTCAATGGTGGTGCGATTGCGGTAGGACACCCGGTCGGTATGTCCGGTGCCCGAATTGTCTTGCACCTAGCACTGGAACTACAGCGACGCGGTGGTGGCACCGGTGCGGCGGCGCTCTGCGGCGGTGGCGGCCAAGGTGATGCGCTGTTGCTGCGCGTGCCTAAAGCCTGATTGAAGAAGTTGCGAGATGATCAGCGGGTGAGTGTCCTTGATCTGATCGTCGGCGCACGGGCCGGGCAGCAGCGCGATATAGCCCGGTTGATCTCGCGGATTGAAGACGGCGCAACCGATGCCCGCGAGGCGATGGCCGCTCTATCGGGTTTTACCGGGCGTGCTCACGTCATTGGCGTCACGGGGGCACCCGGGGTTGGTAAGTCCACCACTACGTCGGCTCTCGTGACGGCATTGCGGGCACGCGGCAATCGCGTCGCCGTACTCGCGGTGGATCCATCATCACCATTTTCTGGTGGCGCCCTATTGGGGGATCGGATCCGGATGCAGCAGCATGCGACCGATGATGGTGTTTTTATCAGGTCTATGGCATCGCGCGGGCATCTCGGTGGGCTAGCCGCGACTACCCCGCAAGTAATTCGGGTACTTGATGCGGCGGATTTCGATGCGGTAATAATCGAGACTGTGGGTGTCGGTCAATCCGAAGTCGAAATCGCAGCCACCGCTGATACTTCCATCGTGCTAATTGCTCCTGGTATGGGCGACAGTATTCAAGCTGCAAAAGCCGGAATTCTGGAAATCGGTGACATCTTCGTTGTCAATAAGGCCGATCGTGATGGGGCCGACACCACGGTCCGCGAGCTCCGCCACATGATCGCACTTGGGCAGCATGATGGCTGGGCGCCGCCGGTGTTGAAAACAGTTGCATCAACCGGTACCGGAATCGAAGAGGTAGTCGCCGCGATGGACGAGCATCGGGAATGGCTAATTGGTAGCGGGCAGGACCGCAAGCGAAGGCTTCGTCGAATTAGCGACGAGATCTGCGCATTAGTTGTTGGCGAGACCCGGGCGAGACTCTCGGTGCGTGCTGCTGAACTTGATGCACTCAGTTCCGCCGTGCTTGATGGGTCGATGGACGCCTATCAAGCGGCTGAGCAACTTAGTTAGTTCTTCGTTGCCAAGCGCCAGGCTCAGCCAGAAGACCGGTCACTTCGGCGGGCAGTTTGTTGGCGGCAACGTCGGCCAACGTGATGTTTTCCAAGATATGACGCATTGAGGCACGCACGGCAATCCAGACCTCGCGGAGGTGTTCGGCGGCCCCGTCATAATTAACATCCTCGGGACGTTGCCCGCGAACTGCGGCTAGGGGGCCATCAAGTGCCCGGACGACATCGGCAATGGTGACCTCAGCGGGATCGCGATCTAGGCGGTAGCCGCCTTCGGCCCCGCGCTGGCTGGCGACAATCGCAGACTGTCGTAATTGCCGCAGGATACCCTCAAGGAATTTCACCGGGATCCCCTGCGCGACGGCGATATATTCACCCTTAACCAATCGGGTCGGCTCATCGGCATAGGCCGCGGCGAGAACCAACAGGGCGCGCATCCCATAGTCGGCCTTGGCTGAAATATGCATCCGCTAAGTGTCCTCGCCGGGTATTGGATTGTGTTGGGGGGCCCATGGTAGAAGATAGGGGCGTGACATCAACTCCATTTTCCGGGCGCGGGGCGATTGACCTCGGGGCACTTGCTACCGCGCGGCAAAACCAGCAAAAGGCAGCAGCCGCGGTCGCGGGGGCCCCGGCCGGGGTGGTGATCAACGTCACCGAAGCTGCCTTTCAATCCGCGGTCATTGACCGGTCCTTGACGGTGCCCGTGGTACTTGACCTCTGGGCTGACTGGTGCGGGCCCTGCAAGCAGTTGTCTCCGGTCTTGGAGAAGTTGGCGGCCGAATACGCCGGTCGGTGGATACTTGCCAAAGTCGACGTCGATGCCGAGCAACGGGTTGCCGCGGCTTTCCAGGTGCAGTCCATCCCGGCGGTTTTTGCGGTTATAAAGGGCCAACCGGTTCCGCTATTTCAAGGCGCCTACCCAGAGGCCCAAATCCGGCAGATACTTGATGAGTTACTGAAAGTAGCGGCGGAGCAGGGAGTAACCGGAACTTTGACCGACGACGACCAGCAGCCAGCGGAGCTGACGCCTGACAATGAGATGCCGCACGAGCCGGAAACTGATCCTCGTTTCGACGCAGCATTTGCTGCGATAGAAACCGGCAATTGGGATGCAGCTGAATCGGCTTATCGGTTGATCCTCGATACCAACGCGGCCGACCCTGACGCGCAGGCCGGGTTAGCCATGGTTGGTCTTTATCGGCGCACCGAAGGTGAAGACGAGGGGGCGCTTCGGGCCATTGCCGAGCAGGTTGATGCGGCAGGCGATGTGCGAGTGCAATGCGCAACTGCGGACTTTGATGCGTTGGCCGGGCGCTGGTCGCCCGCCTTTGATCGACTAATTGCATGTGTGCGAGTGACGACAGGCCCGGATCGGGAGTTGGTGCGTGCACGGTTACTTGAGTTGTTCATCCTTGCGGGTGATGACCCCTCGGTCGCAGGCGCTCGCACGGCATTGGCCAATGCCCTGTTCTAACCCCACTGGGCGGGGTTTGGGTTGGGCTAGGGGTTTGGGTCAAAGCGCAGGTAGATAGCTGCCAGCGGCGGGAGTACGACCTGGGCCGATGCCGGCCTGCCCTGCCAAGGCACTGAGTCTGCGGTTACCCCACCAAGATTGCCAACCCCGCTGCCACCATAAACATCGGCATCGGTATTGAGTATTTCGGTCCACCTGCCAAGTAGTGGCAAACCGATGCGATAGCCCTCGTGCGGGGTTGGGGAGAAGTTGACGGCGCAGGCAAGGGGGCGGCCGGCGTTATCCCAGCGCAGCCACGTGAAGATATTGCCCGCCGCGTCACCAGCGTCAATCCACTCAAAGCCGCCGGGGTCGTCATCACGCTGCCAAAGGGCTGGGGTGGCGCGATACACGCTATTGAGGTCGCAGACCGTGCGCAAAGCACCGGCATGTTCAGCAAATTGCAAGACGGACCAGTCCAGGCTGCGCTGACTTGCCCATTCGCCGGACTGGGCAAACTCCGAACCCATGAAAAGTAGTTTCTTTCCGGGGTGTGCCCACATGAAGGCCAAGAATGCCCGCAGATTCGCCAGCTGCTGCCAACGATCACCGGGCATCCGCCCAATGAGGGAACTCTTGCCATGAACAACTTCATCATGGGAAATAGGCAGCACAAAATGCTCGCTATAGGCATAGACCATCGCGAACGTCAACTCATTGTGGTGGTACTGGCGGTGAATTGGCTCGCGCTTGATGTAGTCCAAAGAGTCGTGCATCCAGCCCATATTCCATTTGAGCCCAAAGCCCAACCCGCCAACGTCAGTGGGTTTGGTGACCCCTGGCCAAGCGGTGGATTCCTCGGCGATCATGACCACGCCGGGAACCCGCTTGTAGACGGTGGCATTTACCTCTTGTAATAGGGCAACGGCGTCGAGATTCTCCCGGCCACCGTATTGATTCGGGTCCCACTCGCCGGGCCCCCTCGAATAATCGAGGTACAGCATTGAAGCGACAGCGTCAACGCGTAATCCGTCAACATGAAACTCCTCAAGCCAGTAGAGGGCATTGGCAACCAGGAAGTTTCGGACTTCAGGCCGGCCGTAATCAAAGACGTACGTGCCCCAATCGGGATGCTCGCCACGGCGGGGGTCAGCATGTTCGTAGAGAGCCGTGCCATCAAAGCGGGCAAGTGCCCAGTCGTCCTTGGGGAAGTGCGCGGGCACCCAGTCAACCAATACCCCGACCCCGGCCTGGTGCAGCCGGTCAATTAGGTATCGGAGGTCATCTGGGGAGCCAAAGCGTGAGGTGGGAGCGAAATACGAAGTAACTTGGTAGCCCCAGGATGGCCCGTACGGATGCTCGGCGACGGGGAGAAACTCAACGTGGGTGAACCCGGTTTCACCTAGATAGTCGACTAGCTCGTCGGCCAGTTGGCGGTAGCCAAGCCCGGCGCGCCAGGAGCCTAGGTGGACTTCATAGATACTCATTGGCGCCGCGAGTGCATCGGTATTCGCGCGCTTCGCAAGCCATGCTGAATCTTGCCAAAGGTGTCTTGAGGTGAAAACTACCGATGCGGTGGCGGGCGGGATCTCGGTGGCGAAGGCGAATGGGTCGGCTTTTTGTCGCCAGATTCCATCGCGTCCGAGGATTTGGAATTTGTATCTGGTTGCGTCAGCAATATTTGGGACGAATAACTCCCAAATCCCAGAAGCACCAAGGCTGCGCATGGGATGAGCGATGCCGTCCCAGTAGTTGAAGTCGCCCGCCACTCGGATCCCGCGAGCATTAGGCGCCCAAACGGCGAATGAGACACCTGTTACAAGACCGTTCGGAGTCGGATAGCTGTGGGTGTGCGCGCCGAGCACTTCCCAAAGCTGCTCGTGGCGACCTTCGTGTACTAGATGCAGGTCGATCTCACCAAGTGTTGGCAGAAAGCGGTACGGATCATCGGCCGGTACTAAATCAGCTCCGTACTGCACTTCTATCGAGTAGTTAGGCACCTGCTGCACAGGTATAACCCCGCACCAAATACCGCGGAACTCGTGATCGAGTTGAATGGCTCCGTGCTCGGTTACCACGGTCACGGAGTCCGCCATCGGGCGCAAGACCCGCACAGTGACGGCACCGCGATACTGGTGGGGCCCTAAAATTTCGTGTGGATTCTCATGCCATCCATCAACAAGTCGGTCGAGGTCTGCCAGTGCAGCCGGTGCCGCCGCGGGCTTAGTCATTCTTGCTGCACGTGGACTATGTGCGCGACTTGCTCCCAAGGAGTAAGTCGTACGTAAGAGGTTTGGCCCCAAGTCCAACTTGTGTCGGACAGCAGGTCGTGCGCGATGAAGAGGGATTGGGGATCTACCCCGATAGCCATTAGATCCCACCAGACAGTGCCCTCTTGCACATGGTGCGGGTCAAGTGTGCAAACCACCAAGATGGTGTCATCGCCATCCTGCTTTGAAAACGCGATGATATTTGGGTTATCGCAGTGGTGGAAGTGGAGCGACCGCAGATCCTGAAGCGCCCTGTGCTCACGCCGCACGCCATTGATAAGTGTCAAAAGGGGAGCCAGGCTCCGGCCCTGCCTTTTGGCCGCCGCCCAGTCGCGCGGTCGATACTGAAATTTCTCGGCGTCTAGGTACTCCTCGACGCCCGGGCGAAGTGCCACATGCTCGTAAATTTCAAAGCCGCTGTAGATGCCGTAACTGGGCGCAAGAGTCGCCGCAAGCACCGCGCGGATTGCGAATGCGCCCGGACCGCCGTGCTGTAAGTACGCATGCAGTATGTCTGGAGTATTGGTGAAGAAGTTCGGGCGCATATAAGCCGCAGCCGGGCCGGCAAGTTCATTGCCGTACTCCTCGAGCTCCTGCTTACCCGTGCGCCAAGTGAAATAGGTGTAGCTTTGTTGGAACCCGACTTCAGCGAGTGCCTGCATCATCGCTTGATTAGTGAATGCTTCGGCTAAGAAGATGACATCCGGGTGATCGTCGTTGATTGCGGTAATGAGTCGATCCCAGAGCCAGATGGGCTTGGTGTGTGGATTATCGACGCGAAAGATGTGTACACCGTGGGAAACCCAAAAGCGTACGACCCGCTCGATCTCCGCGTAGATACCTTCCGGGTCATTATCGAAATTCAACGGGTAGATATCTTGGTACTTCTTCGGTGGATTCTCCGCGTATGCGATGGACCCATCGGCTCGGGCCGTGAACCACTCGGGGTGCTCTGTGACCCAAGGGTGATCAGGTGATGCCTGCAATGCTAGATCGAGGGCGATTTCCATGCCAAGGGCATTAGTTGACGAGACGAAAGCGTCAAAATCTTTCAAGGTGCCAAGTTCGGGGTGTACCGCATCATGCCCCCCTGCTGGCGAGCCAACGGCCCACGGGGATCCAGGGTCGTTCGCGCTTGCGACCAGATCGCCATTTTGTCCCTTGCGGTTGCTTAAACCGATGGGGTGCACCGGTGGTAGGTAGATAACGTCGAATCCCATTTCCGCAATGGCGGGCAGCCGATCCGCAGCAGTGATGAATGTGCCAGATTTCGGTGGGTCCAGGGTCGCGCCTTCGCTGCGCGGGAAAAATTCGTACCACGCACCAACCAGAGCCCTTCGCCGTTGTACAGCAAGGGGCCAAGGGCCGCTTGTGGTCAGGTGTTCACGAAGGGGGGAATTCGAAAGCGCCAAAGCCACTCGCGGATCCATCGCGGCGGCGAGTCGTACTGGCGGCGGCAGCGAGCCGGTTCGCATCGTGGTCAGTGCCGACTGAAGGTCGGCCCGTGCTGGATGCTTAGGAGTAATCGCTCCTTCCAAAAGCAAAGCACCCTCGCTGAGCTCAAGTTCGGCATCGATGCCAGCTGGAATCTTGATTTCTGCCCGGTGCAACCAAGTCTGCCAAGGATCACTCCACGCCTCGATGGAGAAAGTCCAGTGACCTACGTCGGTAGGCCGGACGATTCCGGCCCAAGCGTTTGGGCCACTTGGCTGCAAGTCAACTTGTGAGTGACAGGTGCCGTCCGGTCGGTGGAGTACCGCTGCGATCTTGAGTGCACCAGGGCCCTCGCGAAAGCAGGTAGCGCGAACCCGTACGGCCTCGTCAACCACGGCCGCCGCCGGGCGGCGACCGCTGAGCACAGACGGGTTGACATCAGTGATGGCCAAACGTCCGGTCAACAGCGGTGGTACGTCCAAAAGTGCGCTCGGGTCTTTCGACGCAGCAGCCATAGTGGGTTAAGAGTACCCGTGCATAAAGATGTAGCTGTTGCCATCGCGGCAATCCCGGCCTTTTCGGTCAACTTTGGGCGCCGGGCCCACCGCCCGACGACAACCGACCCCAAGCCAAGGGTGGTCTGGGGTCGGCACTGCAAAAAATAACGGTGGTCAAACACCTCATCTAGCGGTAGGGAACGGCGTTACTCTTCACTACCCTCAAAGCAGACGCACGTCATGATCAAGGTGAGGCCCGGGTAGCACGCGTCGTGCCCGGATGGGCTTAGGTTGTTTCCGATACTGCCCGCACCCGGGCGCACCCAACCAACACCAAGAACCAACCGATCACACGCAACCGAACTAACAGGGACCGCAATATTCGAATTTGGCATAGCACTCTCCTCATTTGGGGCTGCCGATTTGTGCTAGGCCATAGGAACACGGACCCGGGGTGAGCGCAAGAAAGGAATCGTTGTGGTTCAAGATTTAGGGGGCTACCCCCAGCCTTTTCAAAAGGTTCGGCTTGGCGAACCCTGCACCGACAGCACCAGGTACGTCATTTCACGCAATTTTCACCCTTCATTCGCACCCCGGATGGCCTAGGTAGGGCTAGGGATGTAAGCGTTTGTAGACCTACTAAGTTGGGCGCCATGAAAGCCATTCGTCGGTTTAGTGTTCGTGCTGTTCTGCCAGGGTCACTGGCCCCCCTTGAGCCACTGGCGCACAACCTGCGCTGGTCTTGGAGCGCGGCGACTCGCGACCTATTTGCCGCCATCGATGCCGACCTTTGGGCTGCCTGCGGCCACGACCCGGTTCGGCTACTTGGTGAGGTGTCGGCCGAGCGGTTGTCCGAGTTAGACGCAGACCAGGGTTTTGTGGGCTGGGTGCGCGAACGGGCTGATGATCTAACCCACTACTTGACCGCGGACCGCTGGTTTCAGACCCTCGGTGCCGACGCGCCCGCGGGCATTGCCTACTTTTCACCGGAGTACGGCATTACTTCAGCGCTCCCGCAATATTCCGGGGGCCTGGGTATTTTGGCCGGCGATCACCTGAAGGCAGCGAGTGACCTCGGAGTACCGCTCATTGCGCTTGGCCTTTTTTATCGGGCGGGCTACTTTCGGCAATCCCTGTCTATTGATGGCTGGCAGCAGGAGCAATACCCGGTTTGTGATCCAGACGGCAGCCCGGTTTCACTTTTACGGGAAGCAGATGGCTCCTCCACCAAAGTCAGCGTCGGTCTGCCTGGCGGCCGAAAAATTTGGGCACGGATCTGGATAGCGCAGGTTGGCCGGGTGCCGCTGCTCATGCTTGATTCCGATGTAGAAGAAAACGGTCAGGCGGAGCGCGAGGTTACCGACCGCCTTTACGGTGGTGGTGGTGAGCACCGACTGCAGCAGGAAATGCTGCTCGGTATCGGCGGTGTCCGTGCCCTTCGGGCATACTGCCGAATCACCGGCCGCGTCGCGCCTGAGGTGTTTCACACCAATGAAGGCCATGCGGGATTCTTGGGCTTTGAGCGGATTCGCGAATTGCTGGCAGCAGGATCCAATCTTGGCTTTGACCAAGCACTTGAGGTCGTGCGCGCGGGTACGGTATTTACCACGCACACTCCAGTGCCCGCGGGCATTGACAGGTTTCCGCGGGATCTAGTTGCGCAGTATCTGGGCGGGGAGAACGGCGAGCCGGGTCTACCCGTTGATCGCATATTGGCACTAGGGGCCGAGACTTTTCCTGGGGGCGATCCGTCTGTCTTCAACATGGCGGTCATGGGGCTACGCCTCGGGCAGCGTGCGAATGGGGTGAGTTTGCTGCACGGTCAGGTCTCCCGCGAGATGTTTTCCGGGTTATGGCCAGGATTTGATGGTGATGACGTCCCCATCACATCCATCACCAACGGTGTGCATGCACCTACCTGGGTGGCCCGCGAGATTCTGGAGCTAGCGGCTGGCTCGGTCGGCTTGGACCAAGCCGATGAAACTGTCGCCTGGGAAGTAATCGCCAAAACAAATGACGAGCACTTGTGGGCAATAAAGCGGACCTTGCGGGAGCAACTCATCTCGATGGCCCGCGAAAGATTGCGGATATCCTGGCTGGGTCGCGGTGCCAGTGATCTGGAATTGAATTGGATTGATGGCGTGCTCGATCCAGATGTGCTGACGATTGGGTTTGCGCGCCGGGTGCCGTCCTATAAGCGTTTGACGCTGATGCTTCGCGATCCTGAGAGGTTGCGAACCTTGCTGCTGGATGCGGACCGCCCAATCCAATTGGTGATAGCCGGTAAGTCGCATCCGGCCGATGACGGCGGCAAGAAATTGATCCAGCAATTGGTGAAATTCGCGGACGAAGCCGATGTGCGTCACCGCATTGTCTTCCTGCCCGACTACGACATCGGTATGGCTACCTTGCTGTATCCCGGGTGCGATGTCTGGCTAAACAACCCAATTAGGCCCCTTGAGGCGAGTGGCACCTCCGGAATGAAGGCGGCCCTTAACGGCGCCCTTAATCTTTCGATCCTCGATGGCTGGTGGGATGAATGGTTCGACGGCCAAAATGGTTGGGCTATTCCGACTGCCGACGGGATCGATGATGCTAATCGCCGTGATGATATTGAAGCCGCGGCACTTTATGACCTAATTGAGCAATCGGTCGCTTCGACTTTTTATGATCGCGACGACCATGGAATTCCCCGGACATGGATTTCCATGGTGCGTCATACGCTGGGTACCTTGGGGCCGAAAGTGCTGGCCAGCCGAATGGTGCGCGAATATGTCCTGCGTCTTTACGCCCCGGCGGCGCTTTCGGCCCGGGCCATGAAAATTGACGACTACGCCCTCGCTACCGATGTTTCAGCATGGAAATCCCATGTCCGAGATATTTGGCCCCAGCTTCGAGTTGAGCATGTCGAGTCGCATGGAGTTGGCGACGCGGTACTGCTCGGCACCCCTATCACCGTTCGCGCCTACGTATCCTTGGCGGATCTGCGCACCGATGATGTCGTTGTGCAAGTTGTCTATGGTCGAGTCGACGCCGATGATCGAATCTTGCGGCCGGGGCATGCGGTACTTGCTCCGGTTGAGCAATATGAGGGCAACCGCTGGCAGTATCAGATCACCATGACCTTGGATCAAAACGGTCCATTTGGGTACACCGTGCGGATTTTGCCGGCACATATCGGTTTGGCTTCTCCGGAGGAGCTCGGCCTCCAGGTGCTAGCTCAAGGTATTTCGGTCGGCCCAGATGATCCCGAGAGCCCGCACTTGGGGAGTTAGCCCACTACTTCGAAGACGAGCATGCTGTGGGCCACCAATTTGATTTCACTGCCCGCCGTTGCCGGGTTCGTCGATTTCGCGGACGCCATTACCGTGTCGATCACCCGGTGGTACTTCGTGCCGTAAGGCGCGCCGGGCAAGGCGAACGGGATATCCTCGTTGCCGGCGTGCATCAGTACCAAGAATGAGCTGCCACCGTCAACCCCAGCGATAAACATCCCTAGGGCTCGAGCGGTGGTCGAGTTCCAGTCCTCGACCGTTAGCTCATAGCCGGTCGGCGAAATCCAGGCCAAATCCTTTGGCCCGCCTTCGTGAATGGGGCGGCCATCGAAGAAGTAGCGCTGCCGGAAAGCTGGATGGTCATGTCGCAATCGAACTAAAGACTTGGTGAATGTGTGTAAGTCCTGCTGCCATGGCTCCCAATCCCAATCGAGCCAAGAAATCTCATTGTCTTGGCAGTAGGCATTGTTATTGCCTGACTGCGTGCGGCCGAACTCATCACCGGCAGTCAACATTGGCACGCCAGTCGACAACAGCAAAGTGGCCATCAGGTTTCGTATTTGGCGTTGCCGAAGATCATTTACCGTTTCGTCGTCGGTCTCACCTTCGACCCCGAAATTCATCGACCGATTGTCATCGGTGCCATCTCGGTTCCCTTCGAGATTTGCCTCATTGTGTTTATGGTCGTAGGAGACGAGATCGCGCATAGTGAAGCCGTCATGAGCAGTCACGAAATTGATCGAGGCAAATGGGCGACGCCCCTCGCTTGCGTACAGATCAGCTGACCCGGTTAGGCGCCAACCCAGTTCACCTATGCCGGCTGCCCCACGCCAATAGTCGCGCACGCAATCACGGTACTTGCCGTTCCACTCGGTCCAAAGCGGCGGGAACTCGCCGACTTGATAGCCACCCGGACCAACATCCCATGGCTCGGCAATGAGCTTCACGCGCCGAAGCACCGGATCCTGCTGGATGGTCGTCATGAAGTTTCCGAGCATGTCAACGTCGTGAAATGACCGAGCGAGGGCTGAAGCCAAATCAAAGCGAAAGCCATCAACATGCATCTCAGTCACCCAGTAGCGAAGTGAGTCCATAACCAGCTGCAGAACGTGTGGGTGCGAGACGTCAAAAGTATTGCCGGTGCCGGTGTAGTCGGTATACCGACGACCTTGATCCTTCAGGCGGTAGTAATCGTCATTACCGATGCCGCGGAACGCAAGAGTTGGCCCAAGTTCGCTACCTTCGGCCGTATGGTTGTAGACGACATCAAGGATCACCTCGAGGCCGGCGCTGTGCAGGGCTTTCACCATCTCCTTGAACTCGCGCACTTGCTCACCGCGCGACCCGGATGACGAATAGCGGGCGTGCGGGGCGAAGAAACCAATTGAGTTGTATCCCCAGTAGTTTGTTAGGCCAAGCTCCAGGAGATGGGTTTCATCGACGAAGTGCTGGATCGGCATCAACTCGATGGCGGTTACTCCGAGGCTCAAAAGGTAATCGATGATCGCGGGGTGGGTGAGCCCGGCGTATGTTCCGCGTAGCTGCTCCGGCACAAATTGGTTGCGCATGGTCAAGCCCCGCACGTGCGCCTCATAGATGAGGGTGTCGCCCCAAGGGATATGTGGGTGCCGATCGTTTCCCCAATCGAACCAGTTGTCGGTGACCACGCTGCGCGGGACGTACGGAGCCGAATCGCTGGTGTTCATGCTTAGGTCATCGCGATCGACGTGGCCGAAAACTGCCGGGTGCAATTTGAAGTCACCGTCTATCGCGCGCGCATACGGATCAAGGAGCAACTTGTTCGGGTTCCAGCGCTGCCCGATGCGCGGTTGCCAAGGGCCCTCAACACGAAACCCATAGCGGGTGCCAACCGGCAGGTCCAGCGCGTGGGCGTGGAAAATATTGAAGACCTTGTGGGTCAAGGGAATGCGATATTCAGCTGCGCCATCAGGAAAGACGCACAGATCGACGGCGGACGCCGACTGCGCCCAAAGCGCGACATTTGCACCACCATGCCCATCGGGGTGCACGCCAAGGGGATCCCAACCGGTGCTCACCGGGCCCACGCTACAGGCCGAGCCGGATCAAGACTGACCGGTCAGTAGGCTCAGGCGCATGGGTGAATACGTGTCTTTGGAGCTGGCCGGCAAGGTTGCAACGATCATGTTGGCGCGCCCCCCGATGAACGCTCTCTCGCGCCAGATGCAGGAGGAATTGCGGGCTGCCGCGGTTGAAGTGAGCGCGCGCCGCGAGATCGGTGCCGTGGTTGTCTACGGCGGCCCGAAGGTTTTCGCGGCGGGCGCCGACATCAAGGAAATGGCCGACATGGACTACCAGGAGATGGCCCTGCAGTCGCGTGATCTCCAGTCCGCATTCACCGCGATTGCCAGCATCCCGGTACCGACGATCGCTGCGGTAACCGGCTATGCCCTAGGTGGTGGCTGTGAGTTGGCGCTTTGCTGTGACCTGCGCGTTGCTGGTGACAACGCGAAATTGGGTCAACCCGAGGTGTTGTTGGGCATCATCCCCGGTGCCGGTGGCACCCAGCGACTCGCACGCTTGATTGGGCCGTCACGGGCAAAAGATTTAATTTTCAGCGGCCGTTTCGTGGGGGCTGACGAAGCAATGCAAATTGGCCTCGTCAACAAAGTCGTAGCGCCCGATGATGTCTATACCGAGGCAATCACGTGGGCTGAGCAATTTGCCGCAGGGTCGAGTACAGCCTTGCGGGCGGCCAAGCGCGCCATAAACTTCGGGCTCGAGGTGGATCTCAATACGGGCCTAGAAATCGAGCGCGGTGAGTTCACCGGCCTCTTCGCGACCGATGACCGCCTCATCGGCATGACATCGTTCATGGAGAACGGTCCGGGCAAGGCCAAGTTCACCGGTCGATGACCAAGATGAACGACCCGGACTCTGATGCAATAACGCGGGCGCAAAGTGACCCGAAGCTCGCAAACGTGTTGTATCACGATTGGGAAGCGTCCACCTATGACGCGAAGTGGAATATTTCCTACGACCAACGCTGCATTGACTACGCTAACGACAGATTTGAACACGTAGCCGGAGCTGTGGATGCGCCCTACGCCCGGGCCCTTGAGCTTGGCAGCGGCACCGGGTTCTTCCTACTGAATCTCATGCAGGCCAAGGTGGCAACCACCGGCGTGCTCACGGATATCTCACCTGGGATGGTAGATGTCGCGGTGCGCGGTGGTCGAGAATTGGGTCTTGACGTCACCGGGCAAGTCGCTGATGCTGAACAACTGCCATTTTCAGATGCGTCATTTGACTTAGTCGTCGGCCACGCGGTTCTGCATCACCTACCCGATGTTGAGTTGGCGATGCGCGAGGTACTGCGTGTGCTGAAGCCAGGCGGCCGTTTTGTTTTCTGTGGCGAACCGACGAACTACGGTGACTTTGTTGCACGCAGATTGTCGCGGTTGACTTGGTGGGCGGCCGCACGGGCAACGCGCTTACCGATGTGGCGCGATCGCTGGGCTCGGCCGGCTGATGAATTAGCGAAATCCTCGCAAGTGGCCTTACTAGAGTCGGTGGTCGATCTGCATACATTTGACCCGGACCAGTTGGCTCGCCTGTGCTTGCGCGCAGGGGCGGTGGATGTTAAGACCGTCACCGAGGAACTCACGGCATCGTGGTTCGGTTGGCCGGTTCGAACTTTTGAAGCGGCAGTTAAACCTGGTGCTCTGGGCTGGAATTGGGCGCAGTTCGCCTATCGAGGGTGGCTGGGACTCTCGTGGCTGGATCAGCATGTCCTGGAACGGGTCGTACCCGATGAATTGTTCTACAACGTATGTGTGACCGGCATTCGCGCGTAACTCCTTGCGCCAGCAGCGGCCTGATCGTGGGTGGGCCTTGTACCTGCTCGTTCCGTCATTTTTGGGGCATTTTTTGACGGTTTCAGCAGGTTCAAGCCGAACGTAAGGTGTGGTGCGATGGTGTGAGGGCAGTGGATATGCGCCTCTTGAGTACGGCAGCCGGCTCTAGCAAGTCGCTCCAACTCCACCTAATCACCTCGAAGCCCAATTCGCGTAGGCGATCTTCGCGCAACTTCTCCTGATACAGACTGTCTTTGTTGGTGTATTTGAGGCGGCCGTCAGCCTCGCCGATGACCATTTTGTCCTCCCAACAGAAATCCACCCGCGCGACGAATCGCCCACCCCTATCAGTCACCTGAAATTGACAGGTCGGAAGTTCGATATCCCAGTCAAGGAATCTAACCCACGAGAGTGACTCTAGAGCCGATTCTCGAAGCATGTTCAGGTGACGCGAGGCGCGGTGTACGCGACTGCTGCCACGAATATCGGTGCTGGGTAGAGCAGCATCGAGTGCTGCAACGGTGAACAGTCCGGAGTGAAGTGCCGCATCACCGCAACAAATCGCGTCGGCGAAGGGATGGCTGCGGGCGATATCGAGCCACGTTCGTAATGGGGTTGTCACCGGAGCAGGCAGGTGAGATATTTCCGTCGAAGCTAAGGCGCCGGATCGGTACCGCGTGCCCGTGCGAGTCCCAGTCCATGCCCCAGGTTGAACAAGAAGTTCAACATTTTTGGGTGTGCCAGTCACGAGTGGCAACTGATGCAGCATTGCTGCAGAACCAAAGGCAATGACACTGCCCGAGACTTTCAGCGCACGGGCAACGGCTAGTTGCACATGTAAATTGCGACGTTGGGCGAATGGATCAAGATCGTCGGCCGGGGGCAAACTCCTCGAATAGGTACCTGATCCAAGTGCGGCCCAGCGCCCTGAACGAACCCGCTGCCGCACTTGGTCAGCGGTCATACCTGCGGCCACGGCCTCGGACATGGTGAAGATTTCGGGCAGTGAAATTGAGTCGTTGGAGTTGTCCAATGTCATGGTGACAGCGTTCAGCATTAGTCACTTAGTGCCAAATGACTATCCACAGGCTGATACCTGCTCGTTCCGTCATAATCCACCACAGAAGTGACGGAATAAGCAGGTTTACGGACCTCCGGTGACGGAACTAGCAGGTTTAAGAGCCCATTGATGGCCTTATGCTGCTGCTGTGCGAATTCTTCACCTCTCGTGGGAGTACCCACCGGTGGTGTATGGCGGCTTGGGGCGGCACGTGCACGCCATGGCACAGACTCAAGCGGCACTCGGCTTCGACGTTACCGTAATCACGCAAGGCAGCGAGGGTGCGAGCCCGGACGAAATCGTAAACGGTGTTCGGGTGTTGCGTGTCACCCCGGATGCACCGCATGTGCCCTTGGACGAGGAACACTTGCTGGCTTGGGTGGCTGGTTTTAACAGCGCCGTTGCGCGCGCGGGGCTCCGGCTGATGCGTACGTGGCAGCCGCAGGTTGTGCATGGTCACGACTGGCTGGTGGCACATGCGGCCGCAGTTTTAAAGGAAGCGGGCCGCATCCCGTATGTGACGACGATGCATGCGACCGAGGCGGGTCGGCACCAAGGTTGGCTGCCGGCGGATCTATCGCGAAGTATCCACAGCATTGAATGGTGGTCCACTTATGAAGCCCGTCGAGTAATTGCCTGCAGCGAGCACATGCGCTGGGAGGTGGGGCAACTCTTTAGCCCTCCGGTGGATAAGACAGTGGTGATCGCAAATGGCATCGACCCCGAGCGCTGGCGCGTAACCGCTAAGCAGCGGCAGATTGCGCGCACGCAGTACCCAAGCCCGCTGGTGGTTTTCACCGGGCGCTTGGAGTGGGAGAAGGGGGTGCATACGCTCATTGATGCGCTGCCACGGCTGCGTCGGCAGGTGCCCGGGGTGCATCTAGTGATCGCCGGCCGGGGGAGCGCTGACACCCAATTGATTGAGCAGGTTAGGGCCAAACGCTTGCAACGTCGGGTGAGCTTTTTAGGGTGGCTGCCGGAGGAGCAATTACATGCATTGGTCGCAGCGGCCGATGCCGTGGTCGTGCCTTCCCTATATGAACCCTTTGGCATTGTCGCCCTTGAGGCCGCGTCAGTAGGTGCACCGCTTGTGGTCGCCCGCACGGGTGGCTTGGCGGAGTTGGTCGAAGACGGCGTGACCGGGCGTACTTTTATGCCAGGAAGTTCGGTAGAACTTTCCGGCGCACTGGCGCAGGTATTACTTGACCCGCAACTAGCGGCAACTTTCGCGCGGGCGGCTCGTGCCAAAGTGAAGAGCGATTTCGGCTGGCCTGCGATTGCTGCTCAAACTGTGGAGGTATACCGGGAGGCGGTAGCCGATGAGCGTCGGCTCACAACAAACCTGGCGGGCAAGGTGTCTGTGCCGGTCAAGGCACCGGCACCGTTGCCAGGGAACCTGCTGACCGGCGCGCTTTCTTAGCGGCTCGGTAGTCTTCGTGGTCGTGAGCCCACGAGATCCGCGACAGGCGCGGTTTTTAACGGTGGCATCTTTGCGGTGGGTGTTACGAAACCGGGCCTGGTCACCTTGGTACCTGATTCGCTATTGGCGCTTTCTCGTATTCAAAGTTAGAAATCCGCACATCATCACTACCGGATTCGTGTTCTTCGGTAAGCATGTTGAGGTCAATGCCCGCAAGGGGTATGGGCGGATGATTCTGGGCCGCTGGGTGCACCTTGGCGATGACAATCGAGTGCGGTGCCACGAAGGCACCTTGGCAATTGGTGATAAATGTGTTTTTGGTCGTGATAACACCGTCAACGCCTTCCTCGACATCGAAATAGGCGCTGGTTCGATTGTCGCCGATTGGGTATATATCTGTGACTTCGACCATTCGATCGATGACATCTACCTACCTATTAAAGATCAAGGCATCGTGAAGTCACCGGTACGCATTGGCCCCGATGTTTGGATAGGCACGAAGGCAACCGTGTTGCGAGGGACCACGATTGGCAATGGCAGTGTGCTTGGGGCCCACAGTCTGGTGCGTGGATCGGTTCCACCATTTTCCGTTATGGGGGGGGTGCCGGCCCGAATTCTCAAAGACCGGCGTGAGATCTACGCGCAACAGGAGCTGCGCCGCGCGGCACTGCAAGATATTGCCCGCAAGACACAGCGTGCGGTCGCCGAGGGGTCTTCTCAGTCCATGAATTGAGCGAAGGTACGTGCGTCGAGACTAGCTAGTGCGTAATCGCGGGAATGCAGTTTCTTCGCGAGAGTCTCGGCGGCGATGGTGTGTCCGGAGGCAAGCAAGTTACCCAGATCCTTGGCGGCGCAAAGGTGAACGCCGATTCGCCCCCGAGCATATTCGGCTGCTGAATCCTTCGAGACCATGAAGGCCCAGTCACTTGCAAGGGTAAGAAGCAGCTCACGGGCGAGTTGGTCCGCGGCAAAACTGCGAGTACGCCGATGCGCAGGCTCATCGAAGTACTTTCGTAAGGTTTCGAGGACCTGGACCTCAAGATCGCTGTTGGTGCGCGCTAGATCCTTAACCTGATCACCTTCCCAGACGCGCCAATCCTTGCCCGAACCCCAGGACCCGTTTGCTAAGTCCACTCGACCGGCGACATGGCCAAGATCCATGGCCCCTTGTAGTGTCGTTACCGTCACCCCGCACTCGGGGAGTAGGCGGAGCACTTGCCCCAACCACTGGGGTCCTTCATGCCACCAGTGGCCGAAAAGCTCGGTGTCGTAAGCGGCGACAACCAGCGGATTCGCCCCCTTCCTTGATCCCATCGTCGCCCCCAGTTCGAGGAGGCGGTCTCGGACGACCCGGACGAAATCGCGAGCGTCGCGTTCGACCGCCTGCATGGCACGCACTGGGTTGTACGGGGCTTTTTCGTGGGCGGGTGTTGTCGTACTTGTTACGCGAGCCGGCCGAAACCCCCATTCATGGTCGAAGCTGTGAAAGTCTCGGTACCACTTGCCCCCCGGGTAGCCTTTACGTGGCGACCAAACTCGATAGGTGACATCAAGATCCCGTGCGAACGCAACTACCTCGCTATCGGCTACTTGCCACGCGGCCCCGGTGGAGCGTCCGGCACTGTTCATCGTCGGGCCATCAACCATGAAGTGGGTGATACCAACTTCGGCATAGTGGTGTTCCAGGCCCGGGGTGTATGCACACTCCGGGGCCCATAGGCCCGTAGGTGAACTACCCCGGCGCAGCAGGGCATCATCATGGCCAATGCGCAGTGCAGCTCGTACCGTTGCGCCTTGATTAAGTGGCTGAAAGTTGTGGGCTGCTGGTCCACCAAGAATTTCGATTACACCAGCGTCGAGAAGTCTTCGTAAGACAGGTGAAGCACCAGATTGCCACCGAGCTTCGAATAGGTGCTGCGCAGCAAGTGCACTTCTAAACTCACGCGTGCCAGCGTCGCGCCGCCACTGCTCGCGGGAACCAGCCATGCCCTGTGCGCGCAACTGCCAGTTGGCCAGCCAAGTGCGTTGCTCTTTGATGCAATACGGGTCATCAAGTTGTGCTGCGAGCACTGGTGACACTCCTAGGGTCAACACATTGCGTTGGCCTTCATCAGCAAGGGTCTCCAGAAGTTCAATAACCGGCAGGTAGGAGGCAGACCAGGCCTGGTGAAGCCACTCCTCGCCAACGGGCCAAGCTCCGTGATGGGCCAGCCAGGGCAGGTGGGTGTGGAGCACTAGGCAAAAGGTGCCAATTGGTTTGCTCACTTGACACCCAGTGCAATTAGATCCTGAGCTTCGGCTGCATCGGAAAAGAGAAAGTCCGCGGAAGTTACGGATGAGACAAAGTCAATCAACTCTGGTGACCAACAGTTTGTTTGCCCGGCGGTTACCATGGCCGCAACAATAGGACCGTGCGCGTGCTCCCACTCGGCTATGCGTTCGCCGTGGTGCAAGCCACGGATTGTGACCTGGGTGAACCCACAGTCTGTTAACCGGTCGTGGACCTGCTCAGCGTCGAACTCCTCAACATGGAAGGGGTTCACGGGAGAGGACTTACGGGCTAGTCCGGGTGAGAAGATAGGCCGATTCGGTGTTGATATTACGAGGAACCCACCAACGCGAAGCACTCTGTGCATTTCCTGCAGATAGGCCTCGACATTCCAGATATGTTCGATGACCTGTAGTGACACGACGATATCGGTAGATTTTGTGGCAATCGGTAAGGCCACGACGTTGGCTCTGATGAAGTTGCTGCCGGGATAAGTAGTTGCGCTATGTGACACAGCGCTTGCGTCCAACTCAATGCCGAAGACACTTCGAGCACCTGCGCTCAACAGCAATTGTGGGCCGAAACCCTCACCACTACCGATATCACCGCATATTCGATCGAGTGCGTAATTCTCGGCAACCCACCGGTAGACCACTTCGTGACGAGCGAACCAATATGACTCAGTGGGTACTCCAGGCATGGTGCGCTCGCCGGTTAACTCCATGGCAGCAACGGGCTTTGAATACTAGGCACCCGGCTACCGTAATGGCTGTTAACCGCGGGCTATCTAAAAGTCTGGGTTCCTTTCGCAACGACGAAATCTAGCGCGCCCGCAAAGAGGCTCGCTTCGATAGCCCAGGTGCCGGCGAAGGGGATTACCCCACTGGCTTTGGCCAGCTTGCCGTTTCCCGTGACTCGCCAGGTTATCGGTCCGGGCAAGGCGTCATTGGTGAGAAGTACCTCCCCGCTTTTTGCCTTGGAGGCAAACGTAATGGTGCGCGCGCCGACCTGTGGTGAGCTAATCCGGGCCTTGATGGCCGGCAGCAAGGCCAAAGTGGTCGGCTGGCCCGGCGGATTGGCAACTTTGATGGTGAAGGCGATGGCCCCGGCAACAACGTGCCCATCCTCGCTGGTTACCTGCCAACTGACGGCGTATCGCCCGTTGGCCAGTTTTTCGCTGGGGGTAACCGTCAATCGGGATCCACTCAGCACCGCTGTTGCGGGAACCACAACCGCGGACTGATCCAATATCTGGGCGGTGTCTAGGGCCACATCCTCGCCAAAAGTAAGGGTGATGTTCCTTGGTGCAAGTAAGAGCTGTGAACCGTTACGCGGTGAGCTGGTCACTAACTCGGCATGTGCGAACGCAGGTGTTGGGCTCACTAGGAGTGCTAGTGAGCCCAACAGCACGGCCACAAGGGCTTTGCGCATTAGTGAGCGGCGGTGGTGGTGGCTGCGATCACGGTAACCGACGGTGCCGGACTGGCCAGTTTCGCTGTTGATCCAGTTACCGGCAGTTCGATCCAGTTATCGGAGCCGGCAACCGAAGTACCGACTAGGCGATCGTTTATTTTGGCGGTTACTTCACTGCCCTCGGGCACTTTCGCCGACTTGGTCTTGATGGTGAATGCGCCGCTTGATCCGATGGTGACATCGTGGGCGGTTAGCGGAATATCGTCAACGAAAAGTGCCGCCTTCTGACCGGCATAACTTGGTAGCCAGCCCGTGATGGTGGCATCCTTGCCACTTACTGCCACCTTTAGTTCGGCATTGCAAGTTTGAACGGACTTGAAGTAGAACTTCTGCGATGACACACCGGCCGCTAACTTCGGCCAAGTGACCCTGATACCGAACTCATCAAATTCATCATCTGCGAGTTCGCCGCCCGACCAGGTGATGGTCGTCGCCGTCTCCGATAGTTTCCAGCCGGCTTTTGGCTGAGGTTTGGCTCCGGTGACACCGGCCGGTATCTCAACTGTTAGAGCGTTGGTGCTGTCGCCATCGCAACCATGGCCGGGCCGCAGGAAGATGCTGCTGCTGCTACCAGCGGTGGGGGTGCCACCGTGTAACTCAATACCCATGTGGGCACTTGCCGGTGCTGCACTTACGAGCAATACGCCAACTGCGCCGGCTAATAGTGCGGTGGTACGAATAACTCTTTTTTTTGCAGACATGAATTAACACCTTTTTCTAAATAAGTTTTTGCGGGTACGGAAATTACCTCCCGGCCGCCGATGCGGGGGAGTTATTAGTTCTTAGTTGGCGCTGAGCAGCGGTGGCCCGCGGCGCGAGATGGCATGGGTAGCCGCGTGCTCGGTGTGCTGTGGTTTGTGATCTGCTGGGGAGCAGAGTTGTTCAAAGCTGGCAGTGGCCACTGGCGGGGTCAGGCCGATCACCTGGCCGAGGTAGCCGGCCCAGCGGGCCAAGGTGCTTTCGCCCTGGGTGATGACCCAGGCGAGTGCCAATGCGGCGAGGAGGTGGCAGACGAGCATGTTGGGTGCCGGTAGCCACGATTCATGGGTTAAGTGGGATCCGGTGGCTATCAGCAGTACATGGAATAACACCTGCACCGCGAGCACATATGCCGTCAGCCAAGGCATGGATCGGCGCCGGTCACCTGCCGCGTAGCCCAGCGCCAGCGCCAGCGGAAGTAGTAGCCCGATTTCGAAGGGGGCGGGCAGCGTCGATTGGGCGGCGGTGTGGGCCGTCAAGGTCAGTAGCAAAGTGGCCGACCCCAAGGCTGCGGCGCGGCCAAGGCGCACAAAGCCGGGGGAGCGGGCTGGTGACATGGGTTAAATGCTAGTGGGGTTGACGAATGTCAGGGGGCGGGTTTAAGTTAGCCATATTCGAACACCTGTTCGAATATGTTAAGGAGATTGCCATGACGGTCCTGCTAGAGCGCCAGTTGCCTGCTACTCCAGTCCCCAGCGCCCCAGTCCCCAACGCCCCAATCCCCAGCGCCGCCCTCGATTTGGTGATGTCAGCGCGCCGTAGTTTGACCGAGGCGATGTTGGCGCAGGCCCCAAGTGCACGCTATGCCGCCGCGCACCTTGCCGCCCTTCGGGCCGCTGCCGCGGTGCTCGCAGCCCGCAGCCAGCCGGTGGGCCGGCGTCGCCGCCGGGTGCGCAGTGTGTGGGTGGTGCTGCCCGAGGTGGCCGCCGAGTTCACCGAGTGGGCAATGTTCTTCGCGGCTGGTGCGCGCAAACGAGCTGCGGCCGAAGCCGGGGTCGCCTGCGTTAGCGAACGCGAAGCCGATGACCTCCTTCGCGATGCGGACACTTTCCTAGCCCGGGTCGTCGGGTCCTTGGGTTTACCCCACCAGCCGATGCTGCTGGCGGAAATTTTAAGTACGAATTAACCAAATACGTACCGGTTGCTCCCCCACAACCGGTCCAGTAGCGGTCGAAGCCCAGTTCCCCGTCTCCCGCTGGGCTTCGACCGCTGAATCTTCGGTAAGTCAATTGACGGTTAGCAACTAGCAACTAGCAACTAGCAACTATCAAAAAAGAGGGCTTGATCACTGATGGCACGGTCTGGCGCAGCGGTTTATGCACATCTTCAGGTGGCATCGAGCTTTTCGCTGCAATACGGCACCGCAACTCCACTGGCTTTGGCCCAACATGCGGCTGAACTTGGCCAGGACATCGTTGCTTTGACCGATCGCGATGGGGTTTATGGAGCAGTGCGGTGGGTGCAGGCCTGCCGGCAGGTCGGCATTAGCCCGGTACTTGGGGTTGAGTTGGCAATTGAAACCGACCACCTCGCCCGTGGGCCGAAAAAGCGTCGTACCCCGGCGCATGGGGGCAGCTGGGTTGATGAGCAGCGTCCACGGGTGGTTTTCCTTGCGCGTGGTGCTCGTGGGTGGGCGGGGCTTTGCCGATTGATCTCCGCGGCCCATGCAGATCGCGGCACCCCTTGGGTACCGTGGGCTGCGATACCCGCTAATTCAGCAGATGTTGTTGCGCTACTTGGTCCCGACTCGGCACTTGGCCGACACTTCACCAAGCACGGTCAAACTGGAGCCGCGGCCATAGTCGAGCCTTGGCGTGAGATCTTCGGCTCGAACCTATTCATTGCCGTCGCTAACCACCATCGGGTAGGCCGGCACCCATATTCGAAAGCCACCGCTGCTCGGCTGCTGGGTTGGGCGACGCAGTCGCAGCTCACCCCGGTGCTGACTAACGCGGTGCGCTATCTGCGCAGTGAAGATGCCCGCACCGCCGATGTGCTGGACGCCTCCCGTCAGTTAGTGCCACTGAATTCACGTCAGCTTGAACTCGGGAATGGCGCCGCCGCCTTCAAGGGCACTTCAGCGATGGCCGCTATTGCCGAAGATATTGCCAGCGCTGCTGGGTGCAGTGCGGCGGAGCTTCTACGAAATACCCGAACACTTGCCGAATCCGCCGTGATTGATGGGCGCCGCGATCTTGGTCTTGGTGAGGTGTATGTCCCAGAGCGTGCGGTGTTGGTCGGGTCTGCGGTTGAGCAAATGACAGCGCAGGCGCAACTGCAGTGGCAGTGCGAACAGCAAATCCCGAAACGCTATTCGGTTCGCACTGAGCAGCGACTCGCGCGGGATCGACTTACGGATGAACTTGATGTTATCGGGCGATTAGGCTTTGCCGGCTACTTTTTGACGGTCGCCGAGGTCGTAAGCATGATCAAAGGCCGGGGTGTTCGAGTAGCTGCACGTGGCTCCGGTGCGGGCTGCCTCGTCAATCATCTACTTGGGATTTCCGGTGTTGACCCGATTCGATATGGGTTGTTGATGGAGCGCTTCTTGTCACCGTTACGCCGGGTACTGCCAGATATTGATATAGATGTCGAATCAGCGAGGCGACTTGAGGTTTATGACTGGATCTATGAACGTTTTGGTACCGAGCGGGTGGCCTGCGTATCAATGATGGAGACGTATCGGGTGCGGCATGCGGTCCGTGATGTTGGTGCAGCGCTTGGGTTACCGCCAACCGAAATTGATGCATTTGCGAAATCCTTCCCGCGCATTCGAGCCCGCGATGCGCGCGCAGCCTTGAGTGATTTACCCGAGTTGCGGTCATCGGGGTTTGGTCGGTTGGCTGCGAGCGGTCAATTGGATAGCTTTCTTGGCTTGGTTGAGGCCCTTGATGGTTTGCCGCGCAATGTGGCTATGCATCCTTGCGGAGTATTGCTGTCAGATATCTCGCTTCTTAATCGCACTCCGGTGGAGCCAAGTGCCGCTGGGTATCCGATGAGTCAGTTCGACAAAGACGATGTCGAGGAGATGGGCTTACTCAAACTTGATGTACTTGGTGTGCGCATGCAGTCATCAATCGCCCATTCCATCGACGAGGTTGAGCGCACATCCGGCAGGCGCATAATTCTTGATGACGAGCCCCTTGATGATCGTGCGACTTTCGAGTTAATTAGGTCAACTCGCACTCTTGGCTGTTTCCAAATCGAATCACCCGGGCAACGTGAGCTAATAGGCAAGTTCGCCCCAGAAACCTTCGATGACCTCATCATTGATATCTCACTATTTCGCCCTGGCCCTATTAAATCCGACATGATTACGCCGTTCCTGCGAGCGCGGCAAGGGTGGAGTCAGGCGCACTATCTGCATCAAGACTTACGTCCGGCGCTGGCCGAAACCTACGGAGTAGTGGTCTTCCATGAACAAGTACTCCGAGTGCTATCGGTGATGACCGGTTGCTCACTTGCTGAAGCAGATGAGACCCGGCGAAGTATGAACTCAACCGAAGGGCTAGATGATGTGCGCGCCTGGTTCTATCCAGCAGCCTTAACCCGTGGCTACCAGCTAACGGTTGTCGAGGAGGTCTGGGAGATCCTGCGGGCATTTGCAGCTTTTGGATTCTGTAAAGCGCATGCCGCTGCATTTGCGCTACCGACTTACCAGTCGGCGTGGCTCAAAACCCATTACCCAGCGGCTTTCTACGCCGGGATTCTTACCCATGATCCAGGCATGTATCCGAAGCGGTTGCTTCTTGACGATGCGCGCAACCACGGGGTAGGGGTACTGGGCCTTGATATCAATGCGTCGTCCGATACCTACCTTGTTGAAGCTGATTCCATCCGGGTTCCGTTCACTGATGTCAAAGGCATCTCGGCGAGTGAGTGTGCAGGCATTATTGCCGGCCAGCCGTACTCATCAATTGTCGATACTTGGCAGCGCGCCGGGATATCGCGTCCAATCATTGAGCGCATTGTCGTCGCTGGCGCTTTTGATTCACTGTACGGTTTCGGGTTTGAGGGGCGGGCCAAGCGCCGGGGTCAATTGACCCGACGCGATCTATTGCTGCAGATCGCTGATCTCGCTCAGTACGAGCGCACTCGCAATGACTGCACGACGCAACTTTCCCTCGACCTAGGCGGTGAGCCAGTACTAGTTGAGCCATCCGGCCTACCGGAGATGACAACTACCGAGTTGGTGCGGGCCGAACTTGAGGTGCTCCAGATGGATGTTCGCTGTCATGTTATTGATTTTTATGCTCCGATGCTTAAATCCCTCGGCACTGTTTGGTCAAGCAATATTTTGTCATGTAGGTCCGAGCAGGAAGTATTAGTCGCCGGAGTTAAAGTAGCGACCCAGACTCCACCGATTCGATCTGGTCGCCGGGTTATCTTTCTTACTCTTGACGACAGCACCGGGCCGGTTGACGCGACATTCTTTGAGGACGCCCAAGGCGCATATGCGAGCACCGTCTTCAGCTCTTGGCTGGTTTTGGTGCGCGGGCACATTAGGCGAACCGGGCCGCGGGGGGTCTCGATCCGGGCGACCGGATGCTGGAGTTTGGGTTCAATTCGAGAACACTGGCTCGCGGGGGGACCAAGTGCAGTTTTCAAGCTGATAGCGGATGAGCCCAATGTTGGTGGAAGATGGTCGGCATGAGCCGCAACCAGGTGCGTCGGTCCGGCGGCCTCGCGCAGCGCGGTCCGCAGAAGCACGGTGACGACGCCGGCTGCACCATTTTGCATATCGATATGGACGCATTCTTCGCACTAGTTGAGTTGCGTACTCGGCCCGAACTACAAGGCAAGCCGGTCATCGTAGGTGGTGGCAGCCGAGGGGTGGTGTTGTCGGCAACCTATGAAGCTCGAGCCCTCGGGGTGCACTCCGCGATGCCCATGTCAAGGGCCCGGCGCCTGGCCCCGGAGGCGGTAGTTATAGCCCCAGATCACCGACGTTACGCCGAAGTAAGTCGAAATGTGATGGCACTGTTTAATTCGGTTACGCCATTGGTAGAACCACTGAGTCTTGATGAAGCATTCTTGGACATCGCAGGCACGATCAGGCGCCTAGGCTCGCCGATTGCAATAGCGGAACTAATCCGATCGCGGGTGGTAGACGAACAGGGCATTACCTGTTCCGTGGGCATTGCCACCACGAAGTTTGTTGCGAAAATTGCGTCGGCTCGATGCAAGCCAGATGGGGTCCTGGTGGTGCCGGCTGACCAAGTCCTGGCCTTCTTGCACCCATTGCCGGTTGCCGTCTTATGGGGGGTTGGGGAGCGGACGGAGGAGCAGTTGACCCGGTTGGGTCTTTACACGGTTGGCGATATCGCCAATATGCCAGTTGCCACCCTGCGGCGGGCCTTGGGGCAGGCCACCGGTACCCACCTGCATACGTTGGCGTGGGGGATTGACCCGCGCGCGGTCACGCCACATGAACCGGAAAAAAGCATTAGTGCCGAAGAGACTTTTAATCAAGACATTGACGACCCGGAGTTGATTCACGCAAAACTCCTGCACCTAGCTGATGAAGTCGGCACCCGGGTCCGCAGCGCCGGATACGTCACCCGCACTATTGCAATCAAAGTCCGATTTTCGGACTTCACCACCGTTTCCCGCTCCCGGACCCTGACCAGCCCGACCGACGTCACCCAGGAGCTCTATGAAACCGCCCGGGCCCTTTACGACAGCCTGGGGCTGGAGCGGGTCCGGGTCCGGCTAGTGGGGGTGCGGGCGGAGGGGCTCCGGTCCGCCGATGGGGCCGCCCAGCAGTTGGTTTTAGGGGCGCCAGCCCAAGGCCGGCGGGAAGCCGAGGTGGCGGTCGACGCGCTGCGGGCCAGATTTGGGGCCGGTGCGGTACTTCCGGGCCGGCTGGTGGAGCGGGCTGACCCGGCAGATAATTCAACCGAATGAGGTGGCTGGGTTTCGCTTCTGGCAAGTCCAGCCTATTGTGTTCCTTAGTAGGTAGATCCGGCCACGGGCGCGAGAGGAGTAGCGGTGCCACTTTCTGAGCATGAGCAGCGCCTCCTAGAGCAAATGGAGAAAGCCCTCTACGCCGAGGACCCTAAATTCGCCACCAGTTTGCGGTCGGCAAATAGTCGGGCCTCCCGCGGTCGGGCCGCCCTTGGCGTATTGGGTGTACTTATTGGAATGGGCCTGGTTTTGACCGGCGTAGCGACCATGATGATCGCAATTGGCATCGCCGGGTTTGCGGTAATGCTCGTGAGCGCGTTTATTGCTTATTCCGCATTCAAGGCGCCGGCGCCGGTGGCAACCGAGGGTGATCTGCCGGCAGCCCCGCGCAAGCAAAAGTCGTCAAACGGCTTCATGGATCGAATGGAAGATCGTTGGCGTAACCGCGGTGATGGCACGCCCGGGCAATAGTCCATACTTGCCCGCATGACAACTTCGGATGCTGTGCAACCAGCCGTTCTTGGTCTTTTCTATGAAGACTTCGTGGTCGGAACCACCTATCAGCACCCATTCGGGCGCACCATTTCCGAAGCGGACTCAACTTGGTTCACGCTATTGACTTGCAATACTAATCAGAACCACTTCAACGCAGATCTCGCCAAAAGTAATCCGATTACTGGCGGCCGAGTCATAGTTAACTCCGGATTTACCGTGGCGCTGGTCCTTGGCTTGTCGGTAATCGACATGAGTCAAAACGCAGTCGCGAATCTCGGGTGGACCGATATTAAGTTGACCCATCCCGTCTACATCGGTGACACGTTGTATGCAGAATCTATCTGCTTGGAAAAACGTGAGAGCTCATCGAGGCCTGAACTTGGCATAATTCGGATGAAGACCCGCGGGTTGAATCAAGATGGTGATGAAATCGTCTCATGGTTTCGGTCCGTCATGATTCCTAAGCGGACTTCTGGTATCGGCCAAAATTATTTCCCGACCGCGAAGACGGGGCCACTAACCGCCTAATCCGCCAGCCGGCGCACTAGCCGGTAATTGCGCCAGCCGGCGCACTAACCGGCGGAGCTACATCGCAGGTGCGAGTTGCCGGTCGTCCGGCAAAACGATCGGCTAGCCAATCCACAACGGCGGGTCCGATCGTCATCGCGGTGTCCTGATGGCTCACCACGCCAATCCAAAGTAGCTCGATCGTGGATCCAGCTTGGCACCACTTTTCTTGGAGCACCGCATTAGGCCAGGGCAGGACGACCGCATCGGCGGTACTTTGCCCGATGAAAACTGGCATTGAAGCCGGAAGCGGTGGCGGGGTTTGCTCACGTGCCTTGGTGTCCCACTCGGTGTTTGTCGGATCCACCATGAAGAACTTGTCGCCTAAGTCGGTGCGGACCATACCCTCAATCGCTGCCGGGGCGATACATTCGTTTGCTAATCGGGCAAAGTTTGCTAGGCCGGCCGGCGAGATGCTTCCATCGAGTGGCAGGTCGGGGTACACAACGGGCCAGGACTCGACAATTTCCGGCCCGATCACCCAACCGACTGCGGTATCCCATTGCGCCCCCATGATCAAAGCGAGTTCACCGGCGGGGGCCGCTGCGGCCACCCCGATCAGGTTTAACTCCGGCGCTAACTCCGGTGCGAGGTGGCCAGCCCAAAGCGATGAATGCCCACCTTGTGAGTGCCCCCAAACAACGTAGTCGGTACTTGCGTTGCCGGGCGGGAACTCCTGAAGTGCACGAACTGAGTTGACGACGTCGCGCACCTCGGCCTGCGCTACCAGATAGAGATTAGGCCCGGGGGTGCCCATCCCCGCGTAATCGGTGGAGACAACCACCCATCCCAGTTGCATCATCTGATCGAGCCAGTTCGTGGTGTCCTGAAGTGGATTGGTCGAACGTGACGGGGTGCAGGCATCCCCTTGCCCCACCGTGCCGTGCGCCCAGGCCACCACCTTGCGGCCACCGGTGGGCGCGGGCCCGTCGGGAATAAACATCATGCCGCCGGAAACTGCTGGTGCACCGTCTGGCCGTTGCGATGAATAGAGCATGCGGTACGCGGTCGCCCCGGGGACATCGACGTCGAGCCGCTCAGTTCTAATCAAGGTTCCGGGCTTGGTCGGAATCGGGTTTGGCGGGGTGTAGAACGATTCCAGGCCACTTTGGGTCGCTTCGGTCTGTTGGGTGCTCGAGACGAATGCGGCGATCAACGTCATCAGCAGTGAAAAGATCACGGCACCGACTACCAGTAGGGTCCATTTGGCGGCGCGCACAGGCAGCACGATATCCGGTCGGTGATCGACAGATGATCGATAGGGGCCGGTTGGCGCTTGATTGATGCCTAAGCCCACCCGAGCCCGGGTTTAAGACATGATTGGGCTATGACGATCCCGGGGGGCCAAACTGACTCTGGGCTGGGGCAGGAAGTTGTCTTGGTGACAAACCCCATCGTGGGAGTTGAGGTCCCGGCCGCTAATTCGGTGAGTGCGTTATTGGGGGTGGCAACCGGGATAGTTGGGGCCGTTACATCCGCAATCGAAAGCACAGTCTCCAACGGAGTCAATGCGGCACTCGATCGAGTTGTCCCGCTCGCCGTAAGTGCCATCATCGATCGAATAGACCTGACCCAAATCGTGCTCGACCATGTTGACATCGACGCGATTGTTGCCAAGGCCAACATGGACGAAATCATTGACCGAGTGCCGATGGTTGATATTGCGGATTACATTATCGCTGAGATAGATCTACCTAAGATAATTCGCGAGTCAACCGGTGGAGTTGCGACAGATGCGGTGAACGCGGCGCGGCTGCAGGCGCTTTCTGTTGATAATTTAGTTAACAAGATTGCAGATTCTTTGCTGTTGCGGCGCAAGGGTCGCAAAGTTGAATCGCCACTCAAATTTGATTTGGAAGATCAGCCATGACGAGCTTTCAGAAATTTCGGAGGCAACTGGCATCCGGTGAGGTGGTTGACCCAGCTGCAATAACAATCCCCAAGGCGGCGCAGGCGATGCAGGGGAAGCGGTCAGGATTGGTGACCAGGGCCGTGGCCGTCGGGATCGATATCGCGGTTGTCCTGATCGTCATGCTCATTAGCTATGGGCTGCTCTGGTTGTTCCTCTTATTACTAGCACCAATCCATGTGTTTCAGATGCCGGTAACTACCTGGTTCTTTGCTGCGGGCTTCGTGTTGTTGTGGGCCTACTGGACAGCATCGTGGGCGCTATCGGGTCGAACATTAGGCAATCACATGATGGGGTTGCTCGTGGTGGATCACCAAGGCAATCGGTTGTCATGGGCCCTTTCGGCTGCCCGAGCCATTTTCTCAATAGGTTTACCGATTGGGTTGCTTTGGGTCGTAGTGAGCCCAACCAACCGTTCGATTCAAGATACCGTTTTGCGCACCAGTGTCCTGCATCATTGGGCCGTTACTATAAATGACCCATTCGTCAAGGAATAATCTTCGCCGTTCGGTCGCGGTCTACCAGCACGACCCAAACTTGCCCGGGCTTAAATTGCATCGGCGTGCCATCGGCTAGTGCGAATGTGGTACCAAGTTCCTCGCTCGGACGATTCCAGGTGACATCCCAGGCCTTGCCATCACGCAAAATAAGTGCTTTACCTGTTCCTACGGTCTTGGCGACCGGGGTGACGCCGCCGCTGCGGTCCTGAAATTTCGAGGCGGTTTGCTGGACAAACTGGATGACGACGGTGCCGGCCTGTTGGCTGCCGTCAATCTCCTCACCCTTGGCCGGCTCACCGTTTAGCCGGACGTTGTAATTACCCATGATCGGGTCGTAAACAAAACGGGCGCTGGCCGATGGCCATTCCGTGGAAACTTTGCTTGCTGACCGGCCACCAAGGGGGGTGGCTTCGTCAAAGATGAATCCGATATCGCTACTGAGTGAGGCTTCTGGCGCTCTTTCTAGCATTGTGCTGCCGTCGGCAAAGTAGTTGTAGGGCGCGCGTCGGCCGGAGTCGCGCGAGTAGCCTTCGCCGCCTTTATTGGCCGAGACATCCTCGAAGTCGGCCGCATCGAGCATCGGCCAAAGTTTGCGCTGTGCACCAGAGAAGGCAAATGCGGGGCTGCCGTACTGCGCCAGCAAGTCGATGTCGGTGATGCGGGCCGATCGCACCGGACCGATTCGGTCAGGAATGGTGGCGGAGAACACGGCGGCTAAGCGGGTCAGGCCCCATTCGACCTCCTCGATGTAAATGACGTCGGCAGAACTAAGTCCGGCATGTGGCTGTGCATTGCCTGTGTTATCGAGTTTTACTACCAGCACCGGATTCGGGCTGGGTTCGGGTAGGCCGGTCAATGGCGACCGTAAAACAATCGGTGTCGGTGTCGGTGTTGGAGTGGGTGTAGGCGTCGGTGTTGTGGTGGGTGGTGCACTGGTCGGCGCCGGGTTCGCGGCCGGGCTACTGGAACTGGAACCTGGCTCTGGCGCACTGGCCGATGGGCCGGGGCTGCAGGAGGAAAGGAGCACGGTGGCGCCTAATGCAGCGAGGCCGATGCGGACTTTGTCAACCGAAGGGCAAACCATGTGGGCACTCTATGTGCTGGGACCTGACTACCCGGGCAGGTGAGCTTTCGGCGATAGTTGCGTCGTGACCTCCACTGCGACTGCTCCGACCCTGCGGGTTGAGCGAGCACTGATGCGTGAGCACGGTGGCACGCTGGCAGCCATGGACGAGGTCGGTCGCGGTGCATTAGCGGGGCCGGTCAGCGTTGGGGTGGTGGTTATCTCCGCGCAGACGTTTCCGGCGCCCGATGGCGTCCGCGATTCGAAGTTGCTAACGGCTTCGCGCCGAGTCGAGTTGGCACCGTTGATTTTGGCCTGGTGTGTGGCTGCGAGTGTTGGTCACGCCACTAACGCGGAGATTGATGACGTCGGAATTATCTCAGCGCTGAGACTTGCGGGTCGTCGAGCCCTTTTGGCCGTAGCCGACGCTGGGGTAAGTCCAGCCGTGGTGCTCCTTGACGGAAGTCACGACTGGCTGACGCCACCTCGCCCGGGTCTATTCGATGATCTCGCCGATTATTGGCAGCCACCCCCGGTGGTCATGAAAGTCAAGGCCGATATGACCTGCTCGGCGGTAGCCGCCGCAAGTGTGTTGGCCAAAGTTGAACGCGATGCGCAAATGGTCAACCACTCGAAGGATTACCCAGCCTTTGGCTGGGACGGAAATAAGGGATATGCAGCGCCGGAGCACCTGGCGGCGTTGCGCGACCTCGGCCCGAGCCCACTGCATCGGGTCTCTTGGAATCTGCCGGGTCTTAACTAGCACTTAACTGGTGGCTTCCCAGACGTGCATGCCACCAGTGTGAAACCGGGCCACCGCTCTTCAAGTGGACCAACAAGTGGACCTTCCCTTGGAATCACTTGGCGTTTCGCTATTGCTTTTTGGTGGTTTCGGTGTTCCCCTTTGGTTGGGGCTCACCTGCGGGCCGCTACCCCTTCGGAAAGGACATTTAAATGCCTAGTGTGGAAGTTAGTGCCCCGGTTAGTTCGGTGGCTAGTGAGCGGTTGGTTCTCGGTGTTGGTTGGGTGCGGCCCGGTGCAGCCGGTCTCGGCGGGGTATCGGTGGCACCCCAAACCGCGAACCCCCGTTTGTGCTTCGGGGTCCTGTTTTGCTTTGAGGGTAATGAGGAGTAGCACCCTTGCCTACCACTAGGTGGGGTGTTTAAACCCTGCTCTGGCCCCTGACCGCTGTTGGTTTGGGGCCAGTTGTTTATGTCTCGCGGGACTCCTGGCCTGAAGGGTGATCTGCTTAGCCGGCTCTGAGCATCGATTCAAGTTCGCCGATGACATTTTCTTGGGCTGGTCGGCTTTTGACGAGGTCGTTAGCGATTGAGCGCATGGTGGAGATGGCTGTGGCTAGGTCGGGGCATTGGCCGAGGGTTTTCAAGGTGTATTGCAGGCACGAAAACGGCATCGTCGTGGCGTGTGCTCCCGCTGCCGAAACAGTTAGCCGAAGAACTTCTGGAGTGGCGGGCAACTTTCCCAGTGACACCAGCGGTGACGAGAGCGATTTACCAACACGTGTCGCGGGTGCTCGCCACCGACGCCCAGAACCTTCAGTGATCCTAGATGAACACCGGTGCGGGAAGTCAAAATCAGACCCTGACGAAGTGACCCTCGAAGGCTTTAACTAGCGCTTATCCCCAGTGGATCAACTTCGCAGTCCCCGTCCACAGCAGGAGTTGATGCGCTGGCGGTCACCTGCGACACCCGCGAGAGTGCGCGCAGGGGGTGGTGCTGATGCTGCGAAAAGACGCACTTGGCCAATACGGCGAAGAGGTAGCTGCGCGCTATTTAAGTGGTCTTGGGATGAATGTGATTGAGCGAAATTGGCGCTGCGATGCGGGTGAGATCGACATCGTTGCAAGTGACGGCAATACGTTGGTGGTCTGCGAGGTGAAGACTCGAAGCAGTGAGGCATTTGGCAGCCCATTCGAAGCGATCACCCAGCGCAAGTTACGACGCTTACGCCAATTGGCCACCAAGTGGCTGGAGGTCCACCAGATTTATGCCCCACTGGTGCGCATTGACGTCATCGGGATTGTGCAGGGCTCCATCGGTGCGCCGAATATCAAGCACCTGCGCGGAGTTGAGTGACCGTGGTCGCGCAGGTTAGTGGCGTGGTCGTCTTTGGTGTTGCCGGTCTAGTTATTAACGTTGAAGTCGAAGTAGCCGCAGGCCTGCCGAGCGTAGGGGTGATCGGATTAGCGGACGCGGCTGTCGGCGAATCGAAATGGCGCGTGCGCTCGGCAATTGGCAACGCCGGGTGCAAGTGGCCCGCGGCTCGGGTAACCATCGGCCTATCACCGGCTGATATCCCCAAGCACGGCACCAGCTTGGATCTACCGATCGCGGTCGGCGTCTTGCTGGCGACTGAGCAGATCCCCGCGGGGTCTGCGCGCGATGCAACTTTTATCGGTGAGTTGGGTTTGGATGGCGATCTGCGGCCATTTCGGGCCGCCTTGCCTGCGGCTATCGCGGCCCAACGATGTGGCATCAGCCGGGTGTATGTGGCACCGGGCAGTGCCCGTCAGGTAGCAGTAGTACCAGGTGTAGAAGTTGTTGTCATTCGTGATCTCGCGCATTTAGTGTCGGTGCTGAGAGGTGAAGCCAGCCCGGATGCCATACCGGATCCAGAAGATGTCACCGCTGCGCCTTCGATCATTGACATGGAAGATCTGCGCGGTCATGTCCATGGCCGGTTCGCTCTCGAAGTCGCCGCCGCGGGCGGGCACCACCTCTCCCTCCTCGGGCCACCCGGGGTGGGCAAGACCATGCTGGCGGAGCGGTTGCCAACGATATTGCCAGATCTCGATGAGCAGACCGCAATTGATGTCACTGCCATTCACGCGGTAGCCGGCCGGTTACCGCCCGGGGCCGGGTTGGTTCGGCGGCCACCATTCCAAGCACCGCACCACTCCGCGTCAGCAACCGCGCTCCTCGGAACGGTGCGCGGGCACCGCGCCATCCCAGGTGCACTGACTCTGGCGCACGGTGGGGTGCTCTTTTTGGACGAGGCCCCAGAGTTCACCCGCCCAAGCTTGGAGGGCCTAAGGCAACCGATGGAGTCCGGAGTAGTAAGAATCATGCGAGCGGCCGAAAGTGTGGAGCTGCCAGCGAGGTTTCAGCTGGTAATTGCGGCCAACCCCTGTCCTTGCGGACATGGTGTTGGCAAAGGCGCATCCTGCAGGTGCACGGCGATGGCGAAACGTCGATACAGCGAACGATTGTCCGGGCCACTTCGTGATCGCATCGATATTCGACTGGAGGTGCTGCGGCCGACAATGGGTGAGCTGGCCACCGCATCGGCGGAGGGGAGCGCGCAGATCGCCAACCGTGTCGGTTTGGCTCGAACCCGCGCGGCCACCCGCTACGTCGGGTTGCCGTGGTCCCTTAATGCACACCTGCCAGCCGGTGAGTTACGTCGACACTGGGCCCCAGACCCGGATGGCTGCGCATTACTTATTGAAGCCGAACGCGGGGGATTAAGTCTGCGGGGAGCCGATCGAGTGGTGCGCGTCGCGTGGACCCTTGCCGACTTATTGGAAGCTGATGAACCAGGGCGCGAGCACATTGCGATGGCACTGGGGCTGCGTGGTGCGGACGGCGGGCCGAAGGATGACTGAGAGCGCGGCCGATGCCTTGATTTGTCTGGCCCATCTGGGTGAACCGGGCGATCAAGTACTCGGTGCCTACGTGCGTAAACACGGCCCGGTGGCATCTGTTGCGGCCATCAAATCGCGTAAGTCCGGCCTGCGCGATGCAGCAGGACTCTATGCGCGCCTTGGGCTCGCTGACCCGCAGGCGGCCCGGGAAAAATGCCAGCGCATCGGTGCTCAGCTCATCACCCGGGGCGCGACCACCTGGCCCACCCAACTTGATGATCTAGGCGATGCGGCCCCGTTTGCGCTTTGGGTGCAAGGTGCTGCCGGCCTTCGGCTCGTCGCATTGCGATCGTTAGCCGTGGTTGGCGCCAGAGCCTCTACTAATTACGGTGAATCCGTCTGTCGCGACTGGTGTGCGACTTTCGCTGATGCGGGTTGGACGGTGGTTTCAGGTGGCGCCTACGGGATTGATGCGGCGGCTCACCGAGGTGCGCTTGAGGCAAGTGGTGTGACTGTCTGTGTCTTAGCCAGTGGGGTTGACGTGGCTTACCCGAGAGCCCATGAGGGCCTCATCGCTCGGATCGCTGATTCGGGAGTGGTTGTCAGTGAGTCACCACCGGGGCAGGGGGCGCGCCGGCATCGGTTCCTGAGCCGTAACCGAATCATTGCCGCCCTGACTCGAGCCACGGTGGTTATTGAAGCCTCGGTGCGATCTGGTACCACGTCCACTGCGAACGCGGCAATGGCGCTGAACAGGCATGTGCTGGCGGTGCCTGGGCCGGTCACCTCACCAATGTCTGCCGGTTGTCACAATCTCATTCGCGAGCAGGGCGCAATACTGGCCTCTTGCCCCGAAGACGTTCTCGAAGTGCTCGGCCCGCTATCGGTGAGCACCCCTCGCAGTAGAACTGATAGCCAATTGTGGTCCATTCCGCATCTGCCCACCGATGACCTATCAGCACGGGAGAAGCGGGTACTGGACGCATTTCCTAGCCGCGGAGAGGCAACACTTAACCAGTTGGTCGTCGATGCGGGATTGGGCCCAATGGATGTCGCGGCGGCCCTGGGAATCTTGACGGCCGGGGGGTTTGTGCAGGCGAGTGGCTCGAAATGGACTCGCGCTGGGCGCGCCTGAGGCAGCAAACCACCTACTGTTGTCACGATGGTGTTATGACGGTTAATCGTGAAACCGCGATGGACTTCGATGGTGCCTACGCGAGGTTCGCCAGCCATTTGCAAGATGAACGTGGTCGAAGCCCGCACACGGTGCGCGCGTATCTAGCCGACTTAAGGGATCTGTTCAATTTCGCAACGGCAAAGGGCGCTGTTGGGCCCAGCGACCTCACATTGCCGCTGCTTCGATCGTGGTTGGCGACCTTGCACGCGGCCGGCCAATCCAGAGCGACCATCGCCAGAAAGGCGGCATCGGCGCGGGCGTTCACGGCTTGGGCCCTGCGGCGTGGGTATGCGCAAGCCGATCCGGGGGTCCGCCTGGCGAGTCCGCAAATCCCCCGGACATTGCCAACCGTCCTTGATGTTGGTCAAGCAGCAGCGGTGATGGATCATGCAGGTGTTGCGAGTGACGACGGTGATCCAATTGCCATCCGTGATCGGGGCGTCGTCGAACTGCTCTACGCGACCGGGATCCGAGTGTCGGAGTTGTGCGGTATCGATCTTGCCGACCTGGACTTGGGTCGGCGCACGGTCCGGGTAATCGGTAAAGGGGATAAGGAGCGGGTGGTGCCATTTGGCGTGCCGGCCGCCCTGGCCGTACGCGCATGGCTTGAGGTGCGCGATCAGGTAGCTAAGCCAATTAGTGGAGGTGCACTTTTCGTGGGTGCTCGCGGCGGGCGCCTTGATCAACGGGCGGTTCGCACCACCGTGGGGCGCTTGACGGTGGCGGCGGGTGGGCCACGGCTGGCACCGCACGGACTTCGGCACACGGCCGCGACCCATGTGCTGGAGGGCGGCGCGGATCTGCGCGCTGTGCAGGAGTTATTGGGGCACGCCACCATGGCGACAACCCAGCGCTATACCCATGTGTCGGTTGAGCGGCTTCGGAAGACTTTCGTGCAGGCGCACCCGCGCGCCGAAGATGAATCGGTTTAAGGACCGGTTGGCGCTGGCCCAGCAGCAGCAGCGGATCTAGGTACTCACTACCTGATTTGAGGCCAAGGTGCAGGCAGCGGTCAGCGCAGTGGCCGCCGGTTGCGACCAGCCCGATGAGTTGCCCAACCCGCACCGTGTCACCAACATCAACCAGGGCGCGTACTGGCTCGTAGGTTGATCGAAACCGCCCGTGCTCGATGGAGATGATCGGACGACCCGCAATCGAGCCCACATATGCGATGGTGCCGGCGCCGATGGCCCGCACCGGTTGGCCAGGCGTGGTGGTTAGATCCACCCCGCGGTGACCGGCTGACCAGATCTGCTCGGGCCGGTCAAAACCGGCAATCACGTTAGGCGGGGTCACCGGCCAGACCCAGAACCCAAGGGCTAATGGCACCAACTGGAACAGCACGGCAATGCTCATATCGGCAGCCTGCTGGTAGGCGGCTGGCCCCGCCAGTTGCCCGGTCGAGCCGGTGGGGGCCTAGGGGCGGGCCTGTGGACAAACCGGTATCCACCGTCCCCTAGGATGGGGGCAAATACGCACGGCTTTTCCTTGGCGCTCTTCCCTAATGGCCAAGGCCGAAACGGCACGGTCCCACTTAGGTGGGAGCCGGATTCGGAAGCCGTCAGGGGCACCGGCCACCCGGCCGGAGCCAAGAACCGAAGCGCCGGGGACTCCGGCGCGCTGAAGGAGTGCTCTGCCATGGCTGTTGTGACCATGCGTCAACTGCTAGAAAGCGGTGTCCACTTCGGGCATCAGACCCGTCGCTGGAACCCGAAGATGAAGAGATTCATCTTCACCGAGCGCAACGGTATCTACATCATCGATATTCAACAGTCGCTGGCCTATATCGACCGCGCCTATGAGTATGTCCGCGAAACGGTTGCCCACGGTGGCAGCATCATGTTCGTCGGCACCAAGAAGCAAGGTCAAGAGGCGATTGCCGAACAGGCCACCCGCGTTGGCATGCCTTATGTCAACCAGCGTTGGCTCGGTGGCATGCTCACCAACTTCAATACCGTTTCCATGCGTCTTCGCCGCATGAAGGAACTTGAATCGATCAACTTCGATGACGTAGCTGCGTCAGGCTTAACCAAGAAAGAACTACTCATGATGCGACGGGAGAAGGACAAGCTGGAAAAGACCCTTGGCGGCATCCGTGATATGACCAAAATCCCCAGTGCGGTTTGGATCATTGATACCAACAAGGAGCACATTGCCGTCGGTGAGGCGCATAAGCTGGGCATTCCGGTGATTGCCGTTCTTGATACCAACTGTGATCCCGATGTGGTCGACTTTCCAATCCCGGGCAATGACGATGCCATTCGCTCAGTCGCGCTGCTGACACGCGTTATTGCCGACGCGGTAGCCGAGGGTCTAATGGCCCGCGCTGGTCGGGCCACCGCAGATGCTGAGAGCACTGAGGAGCCACTTGCTGAGTGGGAGCGCGAGCTGCTCGCCGGTACCAACGTTGACGAGGTTGTCGAGGTTGTCGCTGTTGCAGTGGACGCACCGGTCGCAGTCGTCGAAACCGAAGTTCAATAAGCGAAAGGGATCAAAGATCATCATGGCGAATATCACCGCCGCAGAGGTAAAGAAACTCCGCGACAGCACTGCTGCCGGAATGATGGAGTGCAAACGTGCTCTCGAGGAAGCCGATGGTGACTTCGACAAAGCGGTTGAAATTCTCCGGATTTCTGGTGCGGCGAAAGCCGCGAAGCGTGGGGCTGAGCGCACCGTGTCAAATGGCCTGGTGGCTGCCGATGGCAATGCGATGATCGAGTTGCTCTGCGAGACCGACTTTGTGGCCAAGAGTGCTGATTTCCAGGCGCTTTCGGACGCAATTGTTAAGACGGCCGCGGCTGGACAAATTGGCGATATTGCGGCTTTGGGCAATGCGAACCTTGCTGACGGACGAACCGTGAACGACGCGATAGCAGAGTTGGCTGGGGTAATTGGCGAGAAGATCGAGCTGGGCAAAGTCGTCGTGCTAACTCCACCCGTGGCGATGTATCTGCACCGGCGGGCTTCGGATCTGCCGCCACAGGTTGGTGTGCTCGTCGCCTACAGTGGCGATGAAGAGGCCGCGCGTGGTGCAGCCATGCAGGTAGCCGCAATGCGCCCACAGTTCGTTACTCGCGACGAAGTACCCGCCGATGTCGTCGAAAATGAGCGCCGCATCGCGGAAGCCACCGCTAAGGAGGAGGGCAAGCCCGAGGCCGCCCTGTCCAAGATCGTCGAAGGTCGGGTAACCGGTTTCTACAAAGACACGGTCTTACTCGAGCAGCCAAGTGTCGTGGACAACAAGCGATCGGTGGCACAGGTTCTAGGTGATGCCAAGACGACTGTGACGGCATTTGCCCGCTTCGAGGCTGGCCAGTCCTAGGCTCGTACCAGTAAACGCAATCGGGCGGGAGGATCAAGTAGATGGCTCCAACAAGCAACCCGGGTGCGATTCAGCCATCCCTGGACGGCACCATCGACATTTGGCCCAGTGCACCTGGCGGTGGCTGGACTCGGGTGCTCTTGAAGCTTTCGGGCGAGGCTTTCGCGGGCGCAGGTGCTCTGGGCGTGGACCCTGACGTCGTCTCCTCAATCGCCCGGCAGATAGCAGATGTCGTGCGTGGTGGCACACAGGTCGCCGTGGTTATCGGCGGTGGCAACTATTTTCGTGGGGCGCAGTTGTCTGAGCGGGGGATGGATCGGGCCCGGGCGGACTACATGGGAATGCTTGGCACGGTGATGAATTGCCTGGCCTTGCAGGATTTCTGTGAGAAGCAAGGTGTCGAGACGCGCGTCCAGACTGCCATCGCGATGGGCCAGGTGGCAGAGCCGTATGTACCGCGTCGCGCAATCCGGCACCTCGAGAAGGGTCGCGTCGTAATATTTGGTGCTGGTCTTGGCCAGCCATATTTCTCCACCGACACCACAGCCGCCCAGCGAGCCCTTGAAGTTGGAGCTGAAGTGGTTTTAATGGCCAAAGGTGTTGACGGGGTCTACGACGATGACCCGCGCAAGAATCCCGATGCGGTGGTATTTAAGACTTTGACCCCGGCTGAAGTCTTGAGTCGCAACTTAAAGGTCGCCGATGCCACCGCAATCAGCCTGTGCCAGGACAACAGCTTGCCCATAGTTGTCTTCAATTTGCTCGTCGAAGGCAATATCGCTCGGGCCGTTCGCGGTGAGACCATTGGCACCTTGATTTCCGCGGATACCTAGCAGACCAACAGAAATATGGCATTAATCCAATAAGGAGTGCACTGTGAGTGAGCAAATCGACCTGGTACTTCTCGAGGCCGAGGAGAAGATGGAGAAAGCGATCGCCATCGCACGCGAGGATTTTGCGACAATTCGCACCGGTCGTGCCACCCCGGCAATGTTCAACAAAATTGTGGTCGATTACTACGACACTTTGACTCCGCTGAACCAACTGGCGTCTTTTCAAACACCGGAGGCGCGGATGATAATCATCGTGCCTTATGACAAAGGTGCATTTGGGGCCATCGAAAAAGCACTGCGCGATAGCGACCTAGGCATCAATCCGACAAGTGACGGTAATCTGATCCGCGTGGTGCTCCCGCAGCTAACGGAGGAGCGCCGGCGCGAATACATCAAGGTTGCGAAGAACAAGGCCGAGGAAGCGCGGGTCTCGATTCGTAATATTCGTCGGCATGCCAAAGATCAGCTCGACAGAATGCAAAAAGACGGTGAAGCCGGCGAGGATGACGTCCGCCGCGCGGAAAAGCACCTTGACGATGTTACGCACAAGCAAGTCGAGCACATTGACGAAGTCTTAAAGCACAAAGAAGCAGAACTGCTCGAGGTCTGATCTTGAGCGATAAGCCGGCAGCTCCGAAGGGGAAGAAGTCCCGTGCGGGACGTAACCTCCCAGCTGCAATCGTATCGGCTCTCATTCTGGCCGCCGTGGTCTTGGTGAGCCTGTTCACCATCAAGTGGCTCTTTGCGATCGTGGTGATCGTGGCTATCGTCGTGGCGGTCCGGGAGTTTGTTCAGGCCTTCAGTCAGCGCGATATCCACATTGCTCGAACTCCGCTATTTATTGCCGCTGTTGTCCTACCGGCGGCCGCATATTTTTGGGGCCCGTTCGCGCAATTATTCGTTTTAGGCTTGACGGTGCTCGCGGTGATGTTCTGGCGAATCCGACGTGGCACCGATGGGTACGTTCGTGACGTAACAGCCAGTGTATTTGTTGCCGCCTACTTACCGTTCATGGCAGCCTTCTTGATGCTCACCCTCGCTGCCGAAAATGGGGCGCAGCGGGTCCTTGTTTTCATTCTGCTGACGGCCGCCAACGACATCGGCGGATATGCAGCTGGCGTCTTTTTGGGCAAGCATCCGATTGCGGCGCAAATTAGTCCCAAGAAATCCTGGGAAGGCTTTGCCGGCTCGGTTATATTGCAGGGTGCGGTTGGTGCGGCGTGTTTTGTCTGGCTCCTGGATGCGCCATGGTGGCAAGGGGTTATTGCGGGCGTGATCTTGGCCATCACGGCCACCGCCGGTGACTTCGCCGAGAGTGCTATCAAGCGTGACTTAGGTCTTAAGGACATGGGCACTTTCTTGCCAGGTCACGGCGGGATGATGGATCGTCTTGATTCGCTTATCCCCAATGCTTTTACCTCGTGGGCGCTATTTGCGCTCTTCCTTGGCACCGGGCTCGCTACCACCTGATGAGTGCTTCGAAGTCGGGGCTGCCACCGGGGGAGTTGCTGTTTGAGGCCCCAAAGCGTGGCAAGCCACCCCGTCACCTGATGGACATGGCACCGGAGCAGCGGCGGGCGGCATTTGTTGAGTTGGGCCTTCCGGCATTTCGTGCCGATCAAGTCTCGCGGCAGTGGCTGGGTCGTTTATCCGATGCGCCATCGACATGGTCGGATCTACCGGCGCAGATGCGCGAGCAGGTAGCCAAGATGTTCTTGCCGCAATTGTTGACCCCGGTTCGGTCAATCGATTGTGATGGGGGCACCACGGTTAAGTCGGTCTGGCGCCTGCACGACGGGGCGGTTATTGAATCGGTGCTTATGCGTTACCCCGAGCGGGTCACGATGTGCATCTCCTCGCAGGCCGGGTGTGGCATGAACTGTCCCTTTTGTGCGACCGGTCAGGCGGGGCTGACCCGAAATCTTTCAACAGCGGAGATCGTGGAACAAGTGCTCGAGGGCGCCCGGGCACTTGATCGCGGATTGATAGCTGGTGGTCCAGGGCGGGTATCGAATGTGGTGTTCATGGGCATGGGCGAGCCGATGGCCAACTACGGGGCCGTTGTTGAGGCTGTTAGAAGGTTGGTCTCAGCGGCGCCGGCTGGATTGGGTCTAAGTGCTCGCGGAATAACCGTCTCGACGGTCGGATTAGTGCCTCGAATCAAGCAACTCGCGGCTGAAGGCCTACCTGTCACCCTAGCGCTATCACTGCATGCACCAGATGACGAGTTGCGAGATACGTTAGTACCCGTAAACACCCGGTGGCCGGTTGCCGAGGTGCTGAATGCGGCTTGGGAGTACGCCGATCGAACCCATCGGCGCATCAGTATCGAGTACGCGTTAATTCGTGATATCAATGATCAGGCCTGGCGGGCCTCGCTGCTTGCGGATCTGCTCGAGACCCACCTAGTTCATGTGAACCTAATCCCGCTGAACCCGACCCCCGGTTCGATCTGGACGGCCTCGCGGCCTGCCGATGAGGATGAGTTCGTCCGCATCCTGCGAGACCGCGGACTCGCAGTGACGGTTCGGGGGACCAGAGGCCGGGAGATTGATGGGGCGTGCGGGCAGTTGGCCGCCGCCACGAACTGACATAATTGTCCGATGACGACTCCAACTAGTGATTCGGTATCCGAGCTGGCGGCGGCTACCGCTGGGCTGACGGTCTGGCAGAAGACGAAGATCGTCTTCGTTTCGGTCTTTCGGACTCTCCTCGGGATTTTGTTCATTGCCGCAGTACTCGTTCTTGTCCCAGCCCGGCCCCACCTAAACGTGTGGGTCCCAATCGTTGCTATTGCCTTGATGATTGGCGTGTATATCTGGTACTTCCGACTGCAGATAAGGCGAATTCACAAAGCGAACTATCCGCAGGTGCAAGCGGCCGAAGCACTGATACTTGTCGCCACGATGTTTCTTGCGATATTCGCCATGACTTACGACATAATGTCGGGTACTGACCCGGGCTCATTTACCGAAGATCTGGATCGCTTCTCGGCTTTCTACTTCGCCGTAACCGTGTTAGCCACTGTGGGATTCGGTGATATTACCCCGGTGACTACCGCGGCTAGGTCCGTGGCGATGCTCCAGATGGCGATTGATATCGCATTTATCGCAGTGGCCGTAAAGATCGTGGGGGGTGCGGCCACTAAGGCATTGGCTCAACGTCAGACTCCTGGGGAGCCGGGTCCCGGCAAAGACAAATAGCTTCTACCGCGATCTAGATCGGGGGCAGGGTGGCTGGGTACCACGAGATTCGTCAGCTCTGGCAGGACGATCCGATCGAATTTTGGCGGGCCGCCGCAAAGCAGATTGACTGGGTCAGCGCCCCCACGGCGATTCTGGATAGCAGCCGCGCCCCAATTTACCGCTGGTACCCCGATGGCGTTCTTAATACCTGCGCGAACGCCCTTGATCGCCAGGTGGCGGCCGGTCGCGGCGATCAGGTTGCCATCTATTACGACAGTCCACTGACCGACAGTAAACAGGCCATCACCTATCGCGAGCTACTCGATCAGGTCGCCGTATTCGCCGGTGGCTTGGCCAGCCTTGGCGTGCAAAAAGGCGATCGAGTTCTGATCTACCTGCCGATGGTTCCGCAGGCGGCGGTTGCGATGCTCGCATGTGCCAGGTTGGGTGCGGTGCATTCGGTGGTCTTCGGTGGATTCGCCGCAGCCGAACTAGCCGCCCGGATCGATGACGCGGAACCCGTGGTAATCGTCAGTGCTTCCTGTGGCATCGAGCCAGGGCGAATTGTTGAGTATCAGCCAATTGTGGAGGAGGCCATCAAATTGGCAACCCACAAACCGACTGCCGTGGTGGTTTTGCAACGACCACAGTCACTCGCCGTGCTGGGTGAGCGCGAGGTCGACTGGCACGACCTAATCGCAACTGCCACCAAGCATGACTGCGTGCCGGTGCACGCGAACGACCCGCTATACATCCTGTATACATCGGGCACGACGGGCAAGCCCAAAGGCGTGGTGCGTGACAACGGTGGCCATGGCGTTGCGATGGCTTGGTCGTTCACCAATGTCTACGGAATGGGCCCCGGTGATGTCTGGTGGGCAGCCTCCGATGTCGGTTGGGTGGTCGGGCATTCCTACATCGTGTACGCACCGCTGATCTGTGGCGCAGCCACGGTGATGTACGAGGGCAAGCCGGTCGGCACCCCAGATGCCGGGGCCTTCTGGCGGGTGATCGAGGAGTACCGGGTCAACGGACTCTTCGTAGCCCCGACGGCGATTCGAGCCATCCGGCGCGAGGATGCAGCAGGCTCCCACATCAGCCAGCATGATTTAAGGTCATTGCGTACGTTATTCCTTGCTGGGGAGCGACTCGATCCGAGCACTTACCAATGGGCAACCGACCAGTTGGGGATTCCCGTAGTCGACAATTGGTGGCAAACCGAAAGTGGATGGCCAATTGCCTCAAACCTGCGCGGGTTGGCCCCAATGCCGATCAAGTCCGGATCACCCAGTGTGATCGTGCCCGGGTACGACGTGCAAATTCTTGATGGCCAAGGCAAGGTAGTGCCACCGGGAACAGAGGGTGCGATCGTTATCAAACTACCCATGCCACCGGGTACCTTGCCTACCTTGTGGGGTGATGACCAACGCTTTATTGATTCGTATTTGACAGTTTTCCCCGGCTACTACACCACCGGTGACGGTGGCTATTTTGACGAGGATGACTACCTGCACGTGATGGGCCGCACCGATGATGTGATCAATGTGGCCGGCCACCGGCTATCGACCGGCTCAATGGAGGCGGTCGTCGCTGCGAACCCGATGGTGGCCGAGTGTGCGGTTATTGGCGTCCACGATGAACTCAAAGGTCAGATCCCACGGGCCTTCGTGGTGCTAAAGGCTGGAGTAGAAGTCGATCCGATAGACCTTAGGGCCACGATCGTGGCGGCCGTGCGCGACGAGATCGGGCCGGTGGCCGCACTCAAAGAAGTTGTTATCGTCCCGGCGCTGCCGAAGACTCGCTCAGGTAAAATCCTGCGGGCCACCATGCGCAGCATTGCTGACGGGCGTGAAGTTGTGGTACCAAGCACTATTGAGGATGTGCGTGTGCTCGAGGCGATAACCCCCCTGTTGTCGCGTGATGGCGCTGATTCTTAGCGAGCTATCACCGCACTGACACTCGAAACTGAGTTATCACGATGCGTGTCGTGCCATTGAACCAAGCGAGCCACATTGCGCGCGCAAAGAGCATCGAGGATCTCGTCATGCTCGAGCAGAATACGTTCCCTATTTGTGGCACTCGAGAAGTAGACAGATCGATAAACATCGGTGGTATCCCAGAGCTGGCGGAGCAGGCGAATTAATCTCGGCATTTCGCTTAGTTCGAAGATTGCGAAGTGGAATGCTCGATTCGCGGCGGTGATTGCGAGCACCTCGCCGGTCGAGGCTGCCTTGCGCACCTCCTTCGCGAGTTCGGTGATGGTGATCAGATCGCGATCGGTGATATTGGCGACTGCGGCGGTTACGGCTTCACGCTCGAGGAGAGCCCGCAGCCGATATACCTCGTGCAAGTCACCGATGCTCAACTCTGCTACGAAGTAGCCGCGGTGCGGGTGGTGGGTAACTTGCCCCTCACCTTCGAGGATCTTCAAGGCTTCACGAAGCGGGACCCGGCTCACACCGAATCTCTCAGCAAGTACATCCTGCACAATCTGCTGGCCTGGTTGTAGTGAACCGGTGAGGATTTCCACGCGCAAGAGCGCGAGTACTTCCTCCTGCGCGGTTAGTGGCTTGGTGTTCATGCTAGGTCGAATTCCGCGATCACCGATGCATTGTCCTGGCCAACCATTGGTGGCGATAGGTGATACGTAGCCGGGGTAACCGAATATCGCACTGGATTCGCAACCTGATTTGCGCCATTTGCCGCGTCTTCGACTAACGCGATTGGGTCCAGTCCGAGTTCGGCCGCGAGGGTGAAGGCCTGCGAGACATCATTGATCGGCCCACAGGGCACATTGACCGCGGTCAGCACCTGGCGCCAATGATCCGCGCCTTCGGTGGCCAGGGCAACGGTCAACTCGGTGGCCAGCGCCGAGCGGTTGGCGACCCGCGCGGGATTGGTGGCAAACCGGTTGTCGGTGGCTAGGTGGGGGCAGTTAATCGCCGTTGCGAGCGCGCTAAATTGGCTGTCATTGCCAACCGCAATGACAAGTGGACGGTCCGCGGTTTGATAAACCTCATAAGGGGCGATTGACGGATGGGCGTTGCCCATGAAGGTTGGTATTACCCCGGCACCGACGAAGCCTGATGCCTGGTTAACCAGGGCTGATAGCAAACTAGAAAGAAGTGAGACTTCAACGAGTTGCCCGGCACCGGTTAACTCGCGGTGACGCAGCGCTGCAAGAATGGCAACGGTTGCATGGAGCCCGGTGAGAACATCGACCACCGCAACCCCGGCTTTGGTTGGCTCATCCGTGCCGGTGATGCTCATCAACCCGCCCATGGCCTGAACAAGCAGGTCGTATCCGGGTAAATCAGCACCAGCGCCAGCTCCAAACCCGCTGATCGAGCAGTAAATAACGCTGGGGTTAGTGGTAACTACCGATTGGTAGTCGAGTCCGTAGCGGCTAAGCGCACCAGGTTTGAAATTTTCGAGGACGATATCGGCGCGTTCGGCCAGGCGCTGGGCGATGCGCTGATCGGCGGCCGCGCCGATGTCCAATGCAAGTGACCTCTTATTTCGGTTAACCGCGTGAAAGTAAGTTGACTGGCCATCCGCAGCAAACGGCGGCCCCCAAGCGCGGGTGTCGTCGCCGGCGCCGGGGCGCTCAACCTTGATCACCGTGGCACCAAGGTCGCCCAGCAGCATTGACGCATAGGGGCCGGCAAGTACCCGGGAGAAGTCTGCGACCAGCACCCCGTCTAGCGCACCGGTCATCAGCGGTAGGCCGCGATTCCGGTTAATGCCTCACCAACAACTAAGGTGTGCATCTCGTTGGTGCCTTCGTAGGTATAAACCGACTCAAGATTATTCATGTGGCGAATAATTGGGTACTCAAGGGTGATGCCGTTACCACCAAGGATGCCCCGGCACTCCCGTGCGATATTTAAGGCTTCGCGCGCATTGTTCAATTTGCCGACACTGATCTGCTCCGGTCTAATCAGGTGCTCATCCTTAAGACGGCCAAGGTGCAGCGCCAGAAGAGTGCCTTTTCCGAGCTCGAGTGCCATATCGGCAAGTTTCTTCTGAGTGAGTTGATAACTCGCAATCGGCTTATCGAATTGCTCACGGTCAATTGAATATGAGATGGCTGTCTCCAGGCAATCGCGTGCGGCACCCATGGTGCCGAACAAAATGCCGAACCGGGCCTCGTTCAGGCAAGACAGCGGACCTTTTAGGCCTTTCACCCCGGGCAGCATCGCGGAGCCGGGCAGTCTGATATCGGTGAAGACAAGTTCACTCGTTACCGATGCACGCAGTGACATCTTCATGTGAATCGCGTTGGCCGTGAAGCCGGGGGAGTCAGTCGGAACGACAAACCCGCGGATTCCGTCATCGGTCTGGGCCCACACCACAGCGACGTCTGCGATATTGCCATTGGTGATCCACATTTTGGAGCCGTTTAGGATCCAGTCATCACCATCGCGTTTGGCATTGGTTCGCATTCCAGATGGGTTCGAGCCAAAGTCGGCTTCGGTGAGCCCAAAGCAACCGATTGCTGAGCCCGCAGCCATTCTCGGCAGCCAGGTCGCCTTCTGCTCGTCGGAGCCAAATGCGTGGATCGCGTACATCGCCAACGAGCCCTGCACACTTACCAGCGAGCGGATCCCAGAGTCCCCGGCTTCCAACTCCATGCAAGCCAAGCCGTAAGCCACGGCCGAAGTTCCAGCGCAGTCGTAGCCTTCAAGGTGCATGCCCAAGACTCCGAGTTCACCGAGTTCCAAGGCCAATTCCCGGGCCGGAATCTCGCCGCTTTCAAACCAGCCGGCAACCCGCGGCTTGATTTGGGCATCGACATAGGCGCGGACGACGTCGCGCATGGCCCGCTCCTCCTCGGACAGCAGGTGGTCAATGGCGAACAGGTCAAGTGGGCGTTGGGGTGCGGATGGCATCAATACTCCTGGGCTAGTTGGCCGGGAACCGAATCTGGTGAAGTGTATCCAATTTCAGTGATTGGATCCAATTATCGGTCTAGTGGCCCATTTTCCTTGCGAAAAAGGCGGCCCGGCGCGATGGGCGCCCGGTGCGAGCCTCCAGGTCGTCGGCACTTGTCATTACGCGCAGCCCAATATTGGTGCCTAGCCAGCGCAAGGGCTCCGGTTCCCAATTAGGTGACCGGTGATTTACCCACGGCAAGGTGGTTAGGTCACCTGCTGACTGCACTTGGCCGGTGATCAATTCGGTCAAGGTGCGCCCGGCCAGATTGGTTGTTCCGACGCCATCGCCAACGTAGCCACCGGCCCACGCCACCCCGGTGGCGCGGTCAATCCCGCATGAGGCCCACCAGTCACGCGGCACCCCAAGTGGGCCACCCCAGGTATGGGTGACGTGCGCAGCGCTGACGGCTGGAAAGAGATCGGTCAGTACCTGCCAGAGCCCGGCATGTACTTGCGGGTTTCGGTCCTGCGCCGGCGTGATTTTAGAGCCGAAGAAGTACGGTGCACCGCGCCCGCCAAAGGCGAGTCGGCCATCGGCCGTGCGCTGGCCATAAATGATTAGGTGCCGGCCATCACTAAAAGTCTGGCGTTCGCGCAACCCGATGGAATCCCAGGTCGAGTCACTAAGTGGCTCGGTGGCAAGCATCAATGAGTACACCGGCGCCAAGGTGCGCTTTTCGCCGGCCAGGGATGCGGTATAACCCTCGGTCGCGCGCACGATCACCTCGGCGCGCACGGATCCGCGGGATGTGCGCACAATGCCGGGCTCGATGGCGGTTGCGGCAGTGTCTTCATAGAGCTTGGCACCAAGGGCGACGACGGTACGCGCGAGACTGCGCACCAGTAGTGCAGGGTTGATCGCTGCGCAGTGCGGGGTGAAGGTGCCGCCGAGGACGTCAGTTGCATTCGCCATGTCCTTGGCTTCGGTTGCATCAAGTAGGGAATAATCCTCCGCACCGAATCCCCAGGACCGAAGATTGGCTATCTCGGCGCGGGCATCGGTTAGTTGTAGGGGAGTTCGGGCCAGCACTACGGTGCCGCCCTGCTGCCAGTTGATATCCCAGCCTTCAGTGACAGCCACCCGACCGATTTCGGTGACGGTCTGGAACATCTCTCGTTTCAGCCGGATGGCATCGGCACGTGAACTAACGCGGGCAAGGGTCTCAAGACTGGCCGGGAAAAGGGCGGACGCCCAACCGCCATTGCGCCCACTGGCCCCAAAGCCAGCGTAGTTCGCCTCGATAATTGCCACCCGTAGTGCCGGGTCGGCTTTGAGCAGGTAGTAGGCGGTCCATAGCCCGGTATAACCGGCGCCGACGATGGCAATGTCAGCTGTTGCATCACCGGGCAACGGAGTGCCAATTGGCAAAGTCAATTCGGTCGGCAGTGTGCTCCACCACAGTGAAAGATCAGACGAACGTCCACTCACGACCTGCGCCACCCAGTGATGTACTCGGGCACTTCGACATGTGGCGGCGTGTGCTCATCGGCCACCGGGGTTTGGAAGTCCTTGCCGATGGGCACCACGCCGGCCCAGATCTGGCTATAGATCGGATCCACCAGATCGGCGGGATCATCATCAGGGCCACCGGCTCGGATCTTGACCGAGCACTCGGTCAAATCCAGGGCCAATGTCATGGTCGCGGCGCGTTCCTTAGCCGATGGGTGCCGGCACTGCGCCCACCGGCCGGGCAGCAGGTGCTCGGTAATGCACGCAAGTGCGTCAAGTTCATCGTCTCCACTGAGTTTGGTCGCTATGCCAAGAACCATCACGGCTCGGTAGTTCATGCTCGACTCAAATGCACTTCGGGCCAGGACCAAGCCATCGAGCAAGGTCACCGTCAGGCAGGTGGGTTGCCCAGCTGCCAGACCACGAAAAAGTCGGGACCCGGTTGAGCCATGGAAAAGTACTTGCCCACCGCGCCGGGCGTAGGCCACTGGAAGCACATAGGGCTGGCCGGACTCATCGACGACGGCAACATGGGCAACTAATCCGGCGTCGAGTACCGCATGCAATGCCGCAGTTTCGGTTACGGAGTTCTCCGGGATTCGCCGACCCTTGGTTCGATCAGTTGACCCGGGCGCTGGTGCGGCGTTCACAGTACCGACCATGCTTCAGTGAGAACCGTCCGCAAGATGGCCTCCATCTCATCGAATTCCTTCTGCCCGCAGGTTAGCGGGGGAGCAAGTTGTACGACCGGATCACCACGATCATCGGCCCGGCAGTAAAGCCCATTGTCAAAGAGCGCCTTGGACAAGAAACCGCGAAGTAGCCTTTCAGCTTCATCGTCGTCGAAAGTCTCGCGCGTAACTTTGTCCTTGACTAATTCGATGCCATAGAAGTAGCCGGCACCTCGCACATCACCGACGATAGGCAGATCGCTGAGTTTGTCGAGGGTGCGCTTGAAGTTGGCCTCATTCGCCAGCACATTTTGAATAATTCCCTCGGACTCGAACAGGTCAAGGTTGGCCAGTGCGACGGCGGCCGCGACCGGGTGACCACCCCAGGTATAACCGTGCAGGAAGGCCGTGGATCCGTGCTTGAAGGGCTCGAAGAGCCGTTCACTTGCGATCATGGCGCCGATCGCTGCATAGCCGGATGACATGCCCTTGGCGCAAGTGATGATGTCGGGTGTCACGCCAAAACGATTCATCGCGAAGATGTCACCGATGCGCCCGAACCCGGTGATGGTTTCGTCCGCGACCATCAGTACGTCGTAGCGATCACAAATCTCGCGTACGCGCTCCAAGTACCCGGGGGGAGGCGGGAAGCAACCGCCGGAGTTCTGCACCGGCTCGACGAAAACTGCGGCGACACTGTCCGGTCCTTCGAACTCGATGGCTTCGGCAATTCGATCTGCCGCCCACAGGCCGAATGCCTTCTCATCGTGCCGGTACTCCTCACCGGCTCGATAGAAGTTGGTGTTTGGGACTTTGATGCCGCCCGGCACCAATGGCTCGAACGGGATTTTGGCCTCGGGGATGCCGGTGATTGACAGCGCCCCTTGTGGGGTGCCGTGGTAAGCAATCGCGCGGCTAATCACCTTGTGCTTGGTTGGTTTGCCGGTGAGTTTGAAGTATTGCTTTGCCAACTTCCACGCGGTCTCGACTGCCTCACCACCACCGGTGGTGAAGAACACGCGGTTTAGATCACCGGGGGCCAGGTGCGCCAGACGTTCAGCGAGCTCGATGGCGCGCGGGTGGGCGTAGGACCAGATCGGGAAGAAGGCAAGTTCTTCTGCCTGTTTGGCACCGGCCAGCGCCAGGTCACGTCGCCCGTGACCGACCTGAACCACGAATAGACCAGATAGCCCATCGAAGTAGCGTTTGCCCTGGTCATCCCAGATGTAGGGGCCATCACCCTTGACGATAACCGGGACATGACCGCCCTCGTAATAGGAAGAGTGGCGGGTGAAATGCATCCAGAGGTGGTCGCGGGCCGAGCTAGCCATGGCGTCACTGCCGGGTTCGGTCACGTATTGCGGTGTGGTTGTCATCTTTTTCCCCAGGTGTAGATCTGCTTGCGCAGTTTTAGGTAGACAAATGTCTCGGTGGAGCGAACGCTAGGAATGGCGCGGATATGTCGGTTGACCACGTCGAGCAAGTGGTCGTCGTCTTCGGCGATGACTTCAGCCAAGATGTCAAATGACCCAGCGCAAACTACGAGGTAATCAACCTCCGGCATCAACTCCATCTTCTCGGCAACCGCTTCAATGTCACCGTCAACGCGAACGCCGATCATTGCCGCGCTGGTGAACCCAAGTTGGACGGGATCGGTGATGGCCACAATCGCCATGACGCCGCCATCTTGCAGGCGTTGCACCCGTTGCCGCACGGCAGCTTCGGATAAGCCCACCGCCTTGCCGATGCTGGCGTAGGGGCGCCGACCGTCTTGCTGCAATTGCTCGATGATCGCTTTTGAGACGTCATCAAGGGCGACAGGTGCCCGTTCACGGGTCGACATGGTCGCCATATTGGCCCATTACCGGGTAGTTGGCAAGTGATTTAGTTGATATGTGGCACTAAAAGTGCGAAATCCGCACCCAATTGCCGATGGGGCTGACGAAACCGGCGGTGGGGCGATACGCTTCGGGCACTTTGGAGTTTCCTTAATTCCCTTTCAAAAATTGGAGTTCACGTGAGCGGCAATCGGGTTCTGCGAAATTTTGTCAATGGTGAAAGTGTCGAGGCAGCCGATGGCCGCACCAGCGAGTTGATCAACCCGTCAACCGGCCAGGTTTTCGCATCGGCCCCAGTTTCGAGCGCCACCGATGTTGATCGCGCGTATGTCGCGGCGGACGCCGCATTTGAGATCTGGAGTAATTCGACTCCGTCCGAGAGGCAAAAGGCGCTTCTGACTATCGCCGATGCATTCGAAGCCCACGCGGACGAATTGGTGGCTCTTGAGAGCGAGAACACCGGTAAGCCGGTGGCCGTTACCGCCGCCGAGGAGATCCCACCGATGATTGACCAGATCCGGTTCTTCGCCGGAGCGGCTCGAGTTCTCGAAGGCCGGGCGGCAGGGGAGTACGCGAAGGGTTTCACCTCAATTATTCGTCGCGAGCCAATTGGGGTCATCGGGCAGGTGACTCCCTGGAACTATCCGATGCTGATGGCGGTCTGGAAATACGTGCCGGCTATTGCGGCCGGTAACACCGTGGTGCTCAAGCCAAGCGATACCACCCCGGTAAGCACCGTGCGGATGGCCGAAATTATCGCGGAGTCTGGGGCACTTCCCCCGGGTGTCCTGAACGTGATTTGCGGTGACCGCGATACCGGGCGTGCGATCGTAGAGCACAAGACCCCGCAGATGGTCTCGATCACGGGCTCGGTGCGCGCCGGCATGCAAGTTGCCGAGTCGGCGGCGCGTGATGTGAAGCGTGTGCATCTTGAGCTGGGCGGCAAGGCTCCCGTGGTGATATTTGATGATGCGGATGTTGAAGCTGCCGCCGAATGGCTCGCGGTCGCCGGTTACTTCAATGCTGGCCAGGACTGCACCGCGGCAACCCGGATGATCGTCGGCCCTGGTATCTACGACGACTTTGTCGCAGCAATGGCCGAGCAGGCCAAGGGCACATCAACCACATTTGCCGATGGCCCCGGTGGAGATGCCATGGTGCCGCCGGTGAATAACGCCAGTCAGATGGAGCGGGTACTCGGCTTCATCGAGCGCACACCGGGCCATGCCTCGGTGGTGGCCGGTGGCAAGCGACAAGGTGACCGTGGCTACTACATCGAGCCCACGGTGATCGCAAACCTCAAGCAAGACGATGAGATGATCCAAAATGAGATCTTTGGTCCCGTAGTAACGGTGCAGAAGTTCTCCGATGAGGCTGAGGCTTTGCGCTGGGCCAACGGAGTTCCTTACGGATTGGCGTCTTCGGTTTGGACCAAGGATTTCGGTCGCGCAATGCGCATGGCCAAGGGTCTGAACTTTGGTTGCGTCTGGATCAACACCCATATCCCGCTAGTTGCCGAGATGCCCCATGGCGGTTTCCGGCATTCTGGCTATGGCAAGGATCTATCCATGTACGGGTTTGAGGATTACACCCGTATCAAGCATGTGATGGCCAACCTCGATAGTTAAGCCCGGTTAACTCGTTGCTAAAAGGTGCTCGTGGATTGCGGGAATGACTTTCGCGCCATAGGCGGCCAAGGTGGCGTCCTTGTCGTCATGCTGCAGGTACATGGCGAATTGGTGCACGCCGAGGGCACGTAACTCCTCGATGCGACGCACCTGCTCTGCTGGGGTTCCAATTATGCAAAATCGATCAATGATCTCGTCGGGGACGAAATCGACATGGTCACCGCTGGCCTTGCCGTGATGGTTGTAGTCGTAGCCCTTGCGCTCCTTTATGTAGTCGGTTAAGGCCTGCGGCACGCCGCTGCCAGCATCGCCGTAACGCTCGACTATGTCGGCAACGTGATTGCCAACCATGCCGCCGAACCAGCGCAGTTGATCGCGGGCGTGGGCGTGGGCCTCGGGTGAGCCATCGGTGACATACGCCGGTGCGGCAACGCAGATGTAGATATCGTCAGGATTACGCCCCGCTGCGGTTGCAGCATCGCGCACCGCCTTGATGGTCCATTCGGCAATTGATGGGTCAGCTAATTGCAGAATAAAGCCATCTCCGACCTCGCCGGTCAGGGCGAGGACTTTAGGGCCGTAGGCCGCGACAAATACTTCGGTTCGGCTAGCCCCAGCCCACGGCAGACGCAGGTGGTTGCCTTTGTATTCGATGGCGGAGCCATTCACCAAGCCCTTGAGGTCAACCACAGCCGCTCGAAGCTCGTCGACAGATACCGGCTTGCCATTGGTAACCCGGACTGCGGAGTCGCCGCGGCCTATGCCAATGACTGTTCGGTTCCCGTACATCTCATTTAGGGTCGCAAAAACCGAGGCGGTGACGGTGATATCGCGGGTGGCCGGATTGGTGACCATCGGGCCGACGATGATCTTGCGGGTTTCGTCAAGGATTTTGCTGTAGATGACATACGGCTCCTCCCACAAGATATGCGAGTCAAAAGTCCAGACATGGCTGAACCCGAGTGTCTCGGCCCGGCGAGCAAGATCCACAACGCGAGCAGCAGGGGGGGTGCACTGCAGAACGACTCCGATATCCATGGTTGTCCCCTTTTGTTATCGAGTGCGCGGAAATCCGAGGTCGACCGAAGAAGTTGCTGGGTCCGGCCAACGTGAGGTGATTGTCTTAGTGCGGGTATAGAACTCAATCCCGGCCGGACCGTACATATTGCTATCGCCAAACAACGAGGCTTTCCAACCGCCAAAGCTGTAGTAGGCCACAGGTACCGGGATCGGTACATTGATGCCGACCATGCCAACATTGATATCGAACTGGAACTGCCGGGCAGCGCCACCGTCGCGGGTGAAGATCGCGGTGCCATTTCCGTACTGGTGCTCGTTGACGAGGTCAACGGCCTCCTCGTAGGTTTCGACCCGGGTAACTGCAAGTACCGGGCCGAAGATTTCATCGTCATAGACCTTCATGCCGGGCTTGACCTTGTCTACCAACGAGGCGCCAAGAAAGAACCCCTCGGCTGGTAAATCATCATCGCGACCATCTACTACCACCGTGGCACCTTCGTCGGCGGCACCTGCTAAGTATGAGGCGACCTTGTCGCGGTGCTCGCCGGTGATTAGCGGGCCCATCTCAGCATCTGGGTCGGTACCCGGGCCCACCTTTAGTTTAGGCAACCGCGCCGCGATCGCGTCGACTATCGCGTCCCCGATATTGCCGACGGCGACCACAACCGAAATTGCCATGCAGCGTTCGCCCGCCGACCCGTACGCGGCACTTACGGCCGCGTCGGCAGCCATGTTGATGTCGGCATCGGGTAGCACGATCATGTGATTCTTCGCACCGCCAAGTGCCTGCACTCGCTTGCCGTTTGCCGTGCCAGTTGCGTAGATGTACTTGGCGATAGGGGTGGAGCCAACGAAACTAACTGCCGCTATATCTGGGTGCTCCAAGATCCGATCGACGGCGACTTTGTCACCCTGCAGGACGGTGAAGACACCAGGGGGTAGCCCGGCTTGCGCTAGTAGTTCGGCTAGGTAAAGAGCAGCCGAGGGGTCCTTCTCGCTGGGCTTGAGAATAAAGCAGTTGCCTGTCGCAATGGCATTAGCGAACATCCACATTGGCACCATTGCGGGAAAGTTGAAAGGAGTTATGCCCGCGACGACACCAAGTGGTTGCTTGATCGAGTAAACATCAACACCGCCCGAGACCTGTTCGCTGAACCCGCCCTTGAGGAGAGATGGGATCCCGCAGGCGAATTCGATATTCTCCATGCCTCGCGCTAACTCGCCTGCTGCGTCACTTGGAACTTTGCCGTGTTCGATTGAGACAAGTTCGATGATTTTGGCTCGATTGGCATTTGCAAGTTCGCGGAATGCAAACATGATCTCCGAGCGCTTCGACAAGGAGGTATGCCGCCAAGACTTGAATGCTTCCTTCGCGGCGGCAACCGCCGCGTCCACTTCAGCGACCGAAGCGAGCCCGACACTGGCCTGCTGCTGGCCAGTGGCCGGGTTGTAGACCGGGCTCGTGCGCCCTGAAGTCGATGAAACCTTGGCCCCGTTGATCCAGTGGTCGATGACGCGCACAGTGACTCTCCGCTTCTTGATTGATATCCGGTTTTGGCTTTAGATCAGGTATTGCGAAAGGCCACGCTTCAAATATTGCCCGTGCCCCTTGACGCCAAGGTATTCGCTGTTCTCGACGATGACTTTGCCACGCGAAAGCACGGTATCGACGTGGCCGTCGATGACAAAACCCTCCCATGCGGAATGGTCCATGTTCATGTGATGGGTTTTGTTGAATCCGATCTCGGTGCGCCCAACGGGATCGTAAATGACTATGTCGGCGTCTGAGCCAGGCGCAATCGCTCCCTTGCGTGGGTAGAGCCCGAACATGCGTGCCGGTGTTGTCGAGCACAACTCGACCCAGCGTTCAACCGAGATGTGGCCATCAACGACGCCTTGGAAAATAAGATCAATGCGGTGCTCTACTGAGCCGATACCGTTGGGGATCTTGGAGAAATTGCCTAGGCCAAGTTCCTTTTGCTCTTTGAAGCAAAATGGGCAGTGGTCGGTACTGACCACCGATAGGTCATTGGTGCGCAGGTATCGCCAGAGTTCCACTTGGTTACCTTCGGCCTTGGAGCGAAGTGGTGTGGAGCAAACCCACTTGGCCCCTTCGAAGCCTGGTTGCATTAGTTGGTCCTCAAGGGACAGATACAAATATTGCGGGCAGGTCTCGCCGAAAACATTCTGGCCGTCATCGCGTGCGCGCTGCACCACCTCGACAGCTTGCTTGGCGGACATATGAACTACATACAGCGGTGCGCGGGTCATGTGCGCGAGCATGACCGCCCGATTGGTGGCTTCGGATTCGGTTTGCCACGGGCGAGTCAGGGAGTGATACATCGGGTCGGTGTTACCGGCAGCCAGTGCCTGACTGACCAATACGTCTATGGCCGTGCCATTTTCTGCATGCATCATGATCATGGCACCGATGTTTGCAGCAGTTTGCATCGCGCGCACGATCTGGCCGTCATCACTAAAGAAGACACCGGGATAGGCCATGAACAATTTGAAACTGGTGATGCCCTCATCGACTAGCTCATCCATGGCCTTCAGGGAGTCATCGTCAACCCCGCCGATGATCTGATGGAACGCGTAGTCAATGTGGCAGTTTCCCGCGGCCTTCTCGAACCACGTGTGAAGGGAGTCTTGGACTCGGGATCCGTAAGTCTGCACTGCGAAATCGATGATGGTGGTGGTGCCACCCCATGCGGCCGCGCGGGTTCCGGTTTCGAAGGTATCTGATGCGGCAGTTCCGCCGAATGGCATTTCCATGTGCGTATGGCAATCGACGCCACCTGGAATCACGTACTTCCCGGTGGCGTCAATTACGCGGTCAACGCGGCCCACTAATTCGGAGCCAAGGGAATTGTCATTAGGAGCAAGCAACGCAACAATTCGCTCACCATCGACAAGCACATCGGCGGCGTTGATGCCAACGGGCGAGACTACGCTGCCATTGGTGATCAAAATTGTCATCGGAACTCCTGGCGGTGCTATCTGCGGACTAGGTCGTCGTAGGCCTCCGGGCGGCGGTCCCGGTAAAATGCCCATCGGTTCCGAACTGTAGTGATCAGATCCAGGTCAAGATCACGGACAATAAGTTCCGGAAGATACGGGTCACCCTTCTCGCCAACGTACTGGCCCTCTGGGTCAATGAAGTAGGACTGCCCGTAGAAGTCATCGTCACCAAGGTCCTCGATGCCGACCCGGTTGATGGCAGCTACGTAGTACTCGTTCGCAACGGCGGCGGCGGGCTGCTCGATACTCCATAAGTACTGCGAGAGACCGCGCGAAGTGGCTGACGGGTTAAAGACGATCTGCGCACCATTCAAACCAAGTGCACGCCAACCTTCGGGGAAGTGCCGGTCGTAGCAGATGTAGACGCCGATCTTCCCAACGGCGGTATCAAATACTGGATAACCGCCGTTGCCCGGACGGAAGTAGAACTTCTCCCAAAAGCCACCAACGTGTGGAATGTGCTGCTTGCGATACTTGCCGAGATACGTGCCATCAGCATCGACAACTGCAGCGGTGTTATACAGGACGCCGGGCTGCTCCTCCTCGTACATCGGCAGCACCATGACCAAATTCAGCTCCTTGGCCAACTTCTGAAACCGCTCGGTAGTCGGTCCCGGGATGCTCTCGGCGTACTCATAGAACTTCGCGTCTTGGACCTGGCAAAAATATGGGCCGTAAAAAAGCTCCTGGAAGCAGATCACCTGCGCCCCTTGCTCGGCGGCTTGGCGGGCGTAGTCCTCATGGGTCGCGGTCATGGATTCCTTATCGCCGGTCCAATTGGTCTGGACAAGGGCGGCTCGCACGACGGTCATTTCGTCCCTCCTAGGTGGCCAGTTCTTCTCCCGGGGGTTCCGGAGACCAAATTCGTGTGTGATTTTGGACCGTAGACAGCAGTTATTTTACGGGTTCATTGTGTTACAAGGCCCAATCACATAAATCAGTGGGTATCCGCTGTAATTCTTGTAAGGGGGCGCCCAGCGGCTCGGGCGCTGGCATATATTCATGGGGCGAGCAGTGGCAGCAGGTAAACGGCTAGTTCGCGAGCGCGGTTAAGGCAGGACCAACACTTACAGGACCAAAACCTAGAGGGGTTTGACAGTGGCAACTGCCCACCAGGCCAAGGGAATCGCTACCAATTCGGTGGTAGCAGGCGGCGTGAGTCGTCCCGGCACCTCTGGTGAGATGGGCACGGTTACTAATCCAGCCGATTATTCGGTGGTGGCCACCATGGAGTTCGCCGGCGCCGGCGATGTTGATAATGCGGTGCAGGCCGCCAAGGCGGCTTTCGGCGACTGGTCGTCCGCGCCGCCATCGGTTCGAAGTGCGGCCTTGGTGCGGCTAGCAGCCCGCCTTGAAGCCCGGGCCGAGGAGTACGCGCAGGTTGAAAGCGCGCAGTGCGGCAAGCCGATTCGATTGACCCGTGAGTTTGATGTACCGGGTTCGATCGACAATGTTGCCTTCTTCGCGGGCGCTGCACGCAATCTTGAAGGCAAGGCGGCCACCGAGTGGGATGGCGTTCACACTTCTTATATCCGTCGTGAAGCCGTTGGCGTTGTTGGATCAATCGCCCCCTGGAACTACCCCCTGCAGATGGCCATGTGGAAGATCCTGCCGGCGATTGCGGCCGGTAACACGATTGTGCTGAAACCCGCGGAGATCACTCCATTGACCTCCTTGATGCTCGCCGAGGATGCGCTGGCGGTTGATATCCCGGCCGGGGTGGTAAATGTGGTGGTTGGCTCCGGAGCGGTAGCGGGTGAGGCACTAATTGGCCACCCGGATATTTCGATGGTGTCTTTTACCGGATCCACCCCGATTGGCCAGCGGGTGATGGAGGTTGCAACCGCAACCTTGAAGCGGGTGCACCTTGAACTTGGCGGCAAAGCGCCATTCGTGGTTTTCGACGATGCCGATCTGGACGCTGCGGTCCACGGCGCGGTCGCCGGGTCCTTGATCAACGCCGGGCAAGATTGCACGGCGGCGACCCGGGCCTATGTGCAACGCCCACTGTTCGAGGCATTTGTGGCCGGCGTCGCAGACCTATTCGCCGGGGTCGTAGTTGGCGACCCGGCCGACCCTGCTACCGATATGGGCCCACTTGTTGCCAAGCGCCAGCAATTAAGTGTCGCTGGCTTCGTGGATCGGGCCAGGGCAAATGGTGCAACCGTGGTGACCGGGGGCCAGATCCCGCACGGGGCGCTAGCGGCGGGGGCCTATTACCCGCCGACTTTGATCACCGGCGCCGACCAGCGGTCCGAAATCGTCCAAAATGAGATTTTCGGTCCGGTCTTGGTGGTGTTGCCCTTTGACAGCGATGACGAAGGCCTGGCCTTGGCCAATGACACCCCCTTCGGCTTGGCGGCCTCGGCCTGGACCACCAGCTTGCTTCGGGGCCTCCGTGCCTCGCGGGAAATCAAGGCTGGGTGCGTCTGGGTTAACGATCACATACCAATTGTCAGCGAAATGCCCCATGGTGGCTTCAAACAGTCTGGTTTCGGCAAGGATATGTCTACTTATTCATTTGAGGAGTACACGCAGGTAAAACATGTTTCGATGGACATCACCGGCGCCGCCCGTAAACCGTGGCACCGGACAGTCTTCACGGACAAGCGCTAACTGCCGATAGCAATTGAAAGGGAATCTAATGCCTAACGAATTATCCGAGGCCGCTGCGGGGATCGTCGAGCTGGCCAAGAGCTCATTGTCACGTCGTCGGGTACTTCAGGCTGCGGGGATCGGCGGGGTCGCGATGGTGGCCACCGCATGCGGTGCAGCGGGGAGCGACGCCGGCACCGCAACCGGTGCGCCGTCGGCCGCTACTGCCGCGGACCTCTCGGATACCGAAAAGACGGCCAACTGGTCCAACTGGCCCCTTTACTTAGATATCAACGACGACACGGGTGAGTACCCAACCCTGAAGGCTTTCCAAGATGCTAACGGGATAGCGGTTACCTACACCGAAGATGTGAACGACAACAATGAGTTCTACGCCAAAGTGCGTACCCAGCTAGAGCAGGGCCAAGACATCGGTCGCGACCTCGTGGTGCTAACCGACTGGATGGCAGCGCTTTGGATTCAAAATGGTTACGCGCAAAAACTTGATAAGGCCCTGATCCCAAATGGCAAGAACCTGATCCCGAGACTGGCCGATGTCGCATTCGATCAGCCCCGCGACTACTCACTACCGTGGCAGTCAGGCTTTGGTGGCCTTGGCTTTAACAAGTTGGCTGTCAAGGAAACCTTGGGAACCGACAAAATCACCACCCTTGATCAGTTATTTGACCCAAAGTTGAAAGGCCGCATCACGGTGTTGTCCGAGATGCGCGACACCATGGGCTGCATCATGGCGTGGCAGGGCAATGACCCGGCGAATTTCACCGACGATCAGTTCAGTCAGGCCATTGAGGCACTTGCGCAGCAAGTCGACAGCGGGCAGATACGCCAGGTGACAGGTAATGACTACATCGCCTCCTTAGAGTCAGGTGATGTTGTCGCGGTGATTGGTTGGTCGGGTGACCTATTCGCCCTCGGCGAGGAATTCGGCTTCGAGATCCCGGAGTCAGGTGGCATGCTCTGGACCGACAATATGCTCATCCCGGCCCTCGCTGCACACAAGAAGAACGCCGAACTCATCATGAACTACTACTACGATCCGAAGGTCGCGGCCGAGGTTGCCGCGTACGTGAATTACATCTGCCCGGTTGAAGGGGCGAAGGCCGAAATGGAGAAGATCGATCCGGCGCTAGCCGCCAGTGAGTTCATTTTCCCGTCCGCCGCCACCCTTGATCGCACCTATGTATTCAAGGCACTGACTCCTGAGGAGGGCGACAAGTACGAGCGCGAATTCCAGACCGCGATCGGCAACTAGCGACGTGGCTGGGGCCCTTCGGCAGGTCGAGGATCTGCACCTGCTAAATCTCACCAAGAAGTTCGGCGATGTTGCTGCGGTCGATGACCTCACATTGACTATCCCCGCTGGCTCGTTTTTCGCGCTCCTCGGTGCATCCGGCTGCGGCAAGACCACCACCTTGCGAATGGTGGCGGGCTTGGAGGATCCGACGGCCGGCACTATCAAAATCGGCGCACAGGACATCACCAACCTGCGGGCCTTTCAGCGTCCGGTCAATACGGTGTTTCAGTCCTACGCCTTATTCCCACATCTAGATATCTTCGAGAATGTGGCCTTTGGGCTGCGTCGCCGGGGAATCAAGGATGTGAAGACCCCGGTCAATCAAATGCTGGAGTTGGTCGAACTAAGCGCCATGGCCAGGCGGAAACCAACCCAGCTGTCAGGTGGCCAGCAGCAGCGGGTGGCGGTTGCTCGCGCATTGATAAATGAGCCGGATGTCTTACTTCTGGACGAACCCCTTGGTGCCTTGGACTTGAAATTACGGCGGCAGATGCAAATTGAACTGAAACGCATTCAAAATGAGGTCGGCACCACGTTTGTGCATGTAACGCATGATCAAGAAGAGGCCATGACGATGGCCGACACCGTGGCTATCATGAATGCTGGGCGAATAGAGCAGATGGGTAACCCGGCTGCGATTTACGAACTCCCTGAAACAGTTTTCGTCGCAAACTTCTTGGGGCAATCTAATCTGATTACCGGCACCGCCCAAGGCCGAAATGGTGACGACATCTTGGTGTCGGCGCATGGCCAGAACTATGTCGTCCCTGCAGCTCGATCATCGGCTCCGGGATCGTCGGTCATCGTTGGCGTGCGCCCCGAGAAAATGACGGTTCTCGACGCCGTGGATGGTCACCGAGCCCCTGAAGCTCATAACAAGGTTTCGGGTCGGGTAACCGACGTTTCATATGCCGGGGTGTCAACCCAATACCTAGTGCGCACTCCATGGGATCAAGAACTCACAGTGTTCGAACAAAATGTCATCGTGGGGGATCGGTGCTCGGTCGGTGATGAAGTCCTGCTCCATTGGGCCAGCGAGCACACATTCGGTCTAGACGGTGCGCAGGATGTGCACGCGGGGGTCGCACCGGAGCTGTTGGACCTCGAGGCGGCTGCCAGTGCACCCCAGAGTCGCGGCGCCTAATCGTGTCACCGATACTTGTAGCGGGGCCGGCAAAGCCGGTTGTCGTGGCCCAGCGCCGCTCCCGAACCGGCTACATTTTACTGTTCCCCGGTCTGACTTGGCTGGCAATCTTCTTCGCAATTCCGTTCATCACCTTGTTCATGACGAGTTTGCAACAACCCGTTCCGGGCAAGATGGGCAAGTATCAAGCGGGGTTTGAACTTAGTAACTACGCCAATGCGATGGCCGAATATTGGCCACAATTCCTTCGATCCTTCATCTACGCAGGCATCGCAACCCTGCTCGCGTTAGTTATCGCCTTCCCCCTTGCATACTTCATTGCGATGAAGGGCGGAAGGTGGCGACCACTGTTGCTGGTGCTGGTAATCGCACCGTCTTTTGCCTCCTTCTTGCTTCGCACCTATGCGTGGCGCACGATCTTGTCCGATGAAGGCCCGATCACTTCTTTTTTCAACGCGCTGCACCTGCTGCCAGATGATCGAATTCTGAACACGGGCATCGCCGTGGTCGCAGGGCTGACATACAACTTCTTGCCGTTCATGATCTTGCCGCTCTATGCGGCTATTGAAAAAATCGACCCACGGTTGATCGAGGCATCGAGCGACCTCTATGCATCGGCATCGACGACCTTCCGCAAAGTAACCTGGCCGCTCTCCCTGCCGGGGGTGGTGGCCGGAACATTACTGACATTCATTCCGGCCGCTGGTGATTACATCAACGCGGAACTATTGGGTTCAACCAAGGATCGCATGATCGGCAATGTGATCCAGACGAACTTTATCGAGTTTCGTGACTATCCGACGGCAAGTGCCCTCTCCTTTGTGCTGATGGCCGTGATCTTGGTGATGGTATTCACCTACATCCGAAGAGCCGGGACGGAGGAACTCGTCTGATGCGCTTTGTTCGCCGGAACCTACTTCGCGTAGTTGCAATCCTTGTCTTGGTTTATCTGTTTATCCCGATTGCAGTCGTGGCGATTTTGAGTTTCAATAAACCGAGCGGCAAGTTCAATATCAGTTGGAACGCGTTCTCGACGGATGCCTGGACCAATCTCTGCGGTGTCCCCGGTGTCTGCTCCTCGTTTGTCACCAGTATTCAAATTGGTCTCATTGCGACGGTCGTGGCAACCGCGCTGGGAACCATGATCGCTTTCGCCTTGGTGCGCTACCGTTTTCGCGGCCGTAGCACGACCAACCTACTGATCTTCTTGCCGATGGCGACACCTGAGGTTGTCATGGGTTCGAGTTTGCTCGCCCTGTTCTTGAACCTGCGCTTCCCACTGGGCCAGTGGACGGTGATCATCGCTCACATCATGTTCATCATCTCTTTTGTGGTAGTCACGGTGAAAGCCAGATTGCAAGGACTAGACCCAAGGCTTGAAGAGGCGGCTCGAGACCTTTACGCGAATCCGCGGGCGACATTTCGTTATGTCACCTTGCCTCTGGTGGCTCCCGGGATCGCGGGCGCAGCCCTACTTGGGTTCTCGTTGTCCTTTGATGACTTCATCATCAGCTATTTCAATGCGGGAACCTTGGTGACTTTCCCGATCTTCATCTGGGGCGCTGCGCAACGGGGTATCCCGGTGCAGGTAAATGCCTTGGCCACCCTTGTATTTGCCATTGCACTGCTCATAGTTCTCGGTAGTCAAGTGGTGAACTATCGTCGGCGCCGCAAGTTGATGTCGGCCTGATCGATTTCTTGGTACGGTTGGGGTTCTGACGGGCAGGCTGTAGGCAGCCTCGATTTGGTTGAAGGGACTGGTGGGATCCCCTGGGCGTTGGCCCAGGTTTCCGATGGTCCCGCTACCGAAAGGCCAAACCCGTGTTCGTCGACACGCAGACTGAAACCTCGATGAGGTCACTGGCGAATGTCCGCCATGAAGTTTTTTGGCTTGATGATCCGACGCGCCCGGTGGCGCGGCCGCCATTGCAGGCGCATATCACCGCCGACCTTTGTGTCGTTGGCGGCGGGTTTAGCGGTCTTTGGACGGCGGTGCTTGCCAAACAGCAGCATCCTGACTGGCGGGTGGTCCTACTCGAAGGGGATCAGGTCGCCAGTGGCGCAACGGGCCGCAACGGTGGATTCTGCGCGGCCTCCCTTACCCACGGGCTGGCAAATGGGATGAGCCGGTGGCCCGGTGAGATGCCGATCCTGCTGCAATTGGGCCGGGAAAACCTGGACGCGATTGAGGTTTTCGTTGCCGATCACGGGATCGACTGCGAGTTTGTTCGATCCGGGGATTTAGCGATTGCAACCGAGGCATACCAAGTCGCAGATCTCATTGAGCACTGCGAGGCGGGTAACGCACTAGGGCTGTCGCTGGAGTTCCTAGATGAGGAGTCCTTGAAAAGTCGCGTAGATTCACCCACCTACCTTGCCGGGTTATTCGACGGGGCCGGGACCGCGATGGTGAATCCGGCGCGATTGGCTTGGGGTTTGGCGCGGGTTGCGACTGACTTGGGCGTCGAAATCCATGAACACTCGCCGGTATCGACCATGTCGGACAAATTGGCAACCGTCAGTGTCTTCACGATTTCGGGGAGTGTGGCTGCTTCGAGAGTGGCGCTTGCAACTAACGCGTATCCGCCGCTATTGCGTCGTATCAGCAACTACGTGGTTCCCGTCTATGACTATGTTCTGATGTCGGAGCCGCTAAGAGGCGAGCAGCGCGCATTAGTTGGATGGGATGGTCGCGAAGGATTGTCCGACAGTGGGAATCAATTTCACTACTACCGAATAACCGAAGAGGGACGAATTCTGTGGGGCGGCTATGACGCGATTTATCACAGCGGTAACGGTTTTGGTAAGGAGCACGAGGTTGATGATGCCTCCTTCCAGCGGTTGGCCGCGCACTTCTTCCAGACTTTCCCGCAATTAGCTGGCCTTGAGTTCACCCATGCATGGGGCGGGGCAATTGACACCTGCTCGCGCTTTAGTGCTTTTTGGGGTAATGCGCATGGCGGTAAGACCGTCTACGTAACCGGATACACCGGGTTAGGCGTTGGCGCATCTAGGTTCGGTGCGCAGGTCATGCTCGACCTATTGGCGGGGCGAGAAACGGCGCGGACGAAATTGCAGATGGTAAGGCGGAAACCTAAGCCGTTCCCGCCAGAGCCGCTTCGGTCCATCGGTATTGATTGGACAACTAGGGCACTGAAGTCGGCCGACCGAAACTTCGGACGCCGGAATTTGTGGCTGCGCACATTGGATCGGCTTGGGTTGGGGTTCGACTCGTAAGTACCCAGTATTAAGGTCAGGGGATGACGCGCTACGGAGCACAATTTGGGCCGGATATTACCTTTCTTGGAGTGGATCGCTGTGATCTAGACGACCCGAGCTCCTATGACAGCGCTGATATCGTGATTTTGGGCGCGCCATTTGATGGCGGGACCTCTTTTCGAAGCGGCGCCCGCTTCGGCCCACAGGCAATTCGAGCAACCTGCTATCTGCCACACGACGGTAGCCGGCCATCCCTGGCGATGAGGGTTGACGGCTTGGCCGATCTGCGAGTGGTAGACGCCGGTGACGTCGAGATGTATAGCGGTGATGCTGCCACCGCATGTGCTTCCCTGGAGGCGGTAGTTGAAAAGGTGGCCAAGGCTGGCGCTATCCCCATTATTTTGGGTGGTGATCACACCATCACTTGGCCAGATGTGACCGGAGTGGCCCGTGCCCGCGGGTGGGGCAAGGTTGCGATCATTCATTTCGATGCGCACGCTGACACCGGCGACACCTGCTTTGGCTCACTGATCGGTCACGGCCAACCAATGCGCAGACTGATCGAGTCCGGGGCGGCTCGTGGCGATCGGTTCTTGCAGATCGGGCTTCGAGGTTATTGGCCCGAGCCGGAAACCTTGCAATGGATGGCCGAGCAGGGTATGCGATCGTATGAAATGACTGAGATTGTCGAACGCGGGCTAGGCGAGGTCTTGACCGAGGCTTTTGCGATTGCCCTGGATGAATGTGACGGCGTCTTCCTCAGTGTCGATATTGATGTCTGCGACCCGGGCCATGCACCTGGTACCGGCACACCAGAACCCGGCGGTCTCACCGCGCGCGAGTTATTGGATGCGGTTCGACGTATCTGCTACGAACTGCCCGTTGTAGGCATGGACGTGGTTGAAGTTGCACCACCATTTGATCATGCCGATATCACGGTGATGCTTGGTAACCGTGTGGTCCTGGAGGCCCTATCGGCAATCGCCCGACGCCGGCAAGATGATCGTGATGGCACGACTTGGGATCCGCGGCAGCCACTGCTCGCTGACCGAATCCCGGGGGAGTAGCCGTGCGGGTACTCGCAGTTGGCGCTGGCGGTGTCGGCACTTCGGCAGCCCTGATAGCGAAGCGGCGAGATTTTTTTGAATTGTGGGTTTGTGCCGACTACGACATAAATCGAGCTAGTGCGCTGGCAGCCCGAGTCGGCGATCCGCGATTTGTGGCGGCGCAAATTGACGCGGCAAATGCCGCAGAGATCACCGAACTGTGTCAGGTTCACGGAATCACCCACGTGCTCAACGTCATTGATCCGCGGTACGTTATGCCGATTTTCGACGGCGCCTTTACCGCCGGCGCTAATTACCTCGATACCGCAATGAGTCTTTCGCGCCCGCATCTGACCCTGCCCCACGAGCAGGTAGGTGTCATGCTCGGCGCTGAGCAGTTTGCAAAGGAACCGCAGTGGCAAGAGGCTGGACTCTTGTCCTTGTGCGGAGTGGGGGTGGAGCCGGGGCTCTCGGATATTTTCGCGAGATATGCCGCAGATCACCTGTTTAGCGAAATCGATGAGATCGGCATCCGTGATGGTGCGAATTTGACGGTTTCGGGCTACGACTTCGCGCCGTCGTTTTCAATCTGGACCACGATCGAGGAGTGCCTCAATCCACCGGTGATCTGGGAGGCGGGTCGTGGCTGGTATACCACCGCCCCGTTCAGCGAACCTGAGATCTTTGATTTCCCCGAAGGTATCGGGCCGGTTGAATGTGTCAACGTAGAGCACGAGGAAGTCCTCTTGGTGCCGCGATGGATCAAGTGCAAACGGGTCACTTTTAAGTATGGTCTCGGCGATGAGTTCATCGAGGTGCTAAAGACTTTGCATAAGCTGGGGCTCGACAGCACGACTCCGGTTAGCGTTCGAGGGGTCATGGTGAGTCCGCGGGATCTAGTCTCGGCTGCATTGCCAGACCCGGCGACTCTAGGTGACAAAATGACAGGCAAGACTTGTGCCGGCACTTGGGTTACGGGCGCCGGAAACATGGGTGAACCGAAGTCGGTTTACCTCTACCACGTCCTCGACAATGACTGGTCGATGCGTGAGTACGGGGTGCAGGCGGTGGTTTGGCAAACCGCCATGAATCCGGTAATAGCCCTTGAGTTACTCGCGTCAAAGGCGTGGCAAGGCACTGGAGTATTAGGCCCGGAGGCCTTTGATGCCGTGCCGTTCTTGGGGTTAATGGATTCTGGCTACGGCCAAAAATATGGGCTCCGGGTCGATAACCAGTAATTAACTCGTGGCTTCAAAGCCGCGTTCGATGATGCCCAGTGCCTCTTCAAGCAGGTGCATTGGCATTGTCAACGGCGGCAGGAAACGTATGACATTGGAGTAGGTGCCGGTCGTGAGCACCATGACGCCTTCACCGTGGCAGTACTTTGCGATCGCGCTGGTGCGCTCGGGGTCTGGGTCCATGGTGCCAGGGCGAATTAATTCAATCGCGAGCATCGCCCCGCGACCGCGGATCTCGCCGATGGTGGGGTGATTGACTTTGATGGCTGCCAGCGCGGGGAGCATTACCGACTCGATGGCCTTCGCCCGCCCACATGCATCCTCTTCTTCCATCCACCTAATTGCCCCGAGGGCGGCGGCGCAAGCAACCGGGCTGCCGCCGTAGGTACCGCCCAGACCACCGGCTTGCACCGAATCCATGATCTCGGCCCGACCGGTCACCCCGGCAAGTGGCAGGCCACCGGCAATGCCCTTGGCGGTGGTTACGAGATCTGGGATAACGCCTTCATAGCTGCTGGCGAACCAATCACCGGTGCGGCAAAAACCACTTTGGATTTCGTCGGCGACGAAAACGATGCCGTTTGCCTTGGCGAACTGCGACATCGCGGCGAAATAGCCAGCACCTGGGACAATGAAGCCGCCCTCACCTTGGATCGGTTCGATGACGATGGCGGCCACATTGGCGCCGCCGATCTCCTTCTCGATGCGGCTGATGGCTCGCTTGGCGATGTCGAGGCCAGAAAGGGGGGCATCGCGGAAGGGATAAGAGGTGGGTACGCGGTATACCTCCGACGCAAATGGGCCGAAGCCATCCTTGTAGGGCATGTTCTTTGCGGTCATCGCCATTGTCAGGTTGGTGCGGCCATGATAGCCGTGTTCGACGACAACAACTGCGGCTCTGTTGGTGTAAGACCGAGCAATCTTGACCGCATTTTCGATTGCCTCGGCACCGGAGTTGAAAAGTGCCGAGCGCTTGGCATGGTCACCCGGGGTCAGTCGATTAAGAGCCTCACAAACCTCTACATAACCGGCGTAAGGGGTCACCATGAAGCAGGTGTGGGTAAATGCCGCCACCTGGCGCTGAACATTTGCGACCACATATGGATTGGCATTTCCTACCGTGGTCACCGCGATCCCAGATCCCATGTCGATCATGGAGTTACCGTCAACGTCAACCAGCACACCGCCGCCGGCCTTGGTAATGAAAACCGGCAAAGTTACCCCGACTCCCGATGAAACCGCCTCGGTCTTGCGGGCTAGCAGGGCCATGGATTTTGGCCCGGGGATCAATGTGACAAGTCGGCGCTCTTGGGTTAGATCGTTGTCGGTGCGCTCAGGTGTCAAGGTCATGGCGGGCTCCATTTCTCCAGGTGGGCTCAACCCTAGGTCAATGCCGGTGAACTCGCGGACTGAGGGGGGCATAGGTTTTACCCATGGGAATGAACGAGTTGCACACCCCGCGACACTGGCCAGCATGGATCGCGGGCAGCGCATCGGATTCAGGTACTCGAGCTGAGGTGACGCACCCAGGTGATGGGTCGGTGATTGGCACCTACACGGTGCCGGCTGCTGCCAGTATCGAGGCGGCGATCGAGGGGGCTTGGGCGGTACGCAGGGCGGCCCAGCGCACCTCGGCGGCCCAGCGGGCCGCGGCGCTCACCCATGTCTCCCGCCGCTTGGAGGAGCGCCTTGACGAAGTAGCAGCGTTGATTACCGCAGAGAATGGTAAGCCGCTGACGTGGTCGCGGGCCGAAGCCACCCGCGCGGTTTCGACCTTTAGATGGGCGGCGGAGGAGGCGCGCCGATTCAACGGCGAGTTCCAGCGGCTAGATACCGAGACGGCCACCGAGGGCCGCGCCGCGATCATTCGTCGCTTCCCGCATGGTCCGGTCCTTGGGATCTCGCCGTTTAACTTCCCGGTGAACCTGGTGGCTCACAAGATCGCTCCAGCACTCGCCGTGGGTGCACCGATTGTGGTAAAGCCGGCCCCGGCCACCCCACTTGGTGCGCTGCTGCTCGGTGAGCTGCTCGGTGAAACTGACCTGCCGGCCGGCATGTTCTCGATCATCCCGGTCGGTAACGAGGTAGCCCCAGCATTGGTGGCCGACCCGAGGCTACCCGTCATTTCTTTCACCGGATCAGAGCCCGTTGGGTTCGCCATCCAGCGCGAGGTGCCCAATAAGCACATCGTTCTTGAGCTTGGCGGCAATGCTGCTGCGATCGTGCTGGCCGACTACAGCAGCGACAAAGATCTGCAGTGGGCGGCGCGGCGAATTGCCATGTATGGCAACGCGCAAGCCGGGCAGACATGTGTTTCAGTCCAGCGCATATTCGTTGCTGAGTCGGTTGCCGAAGCATTTACCGAACGGCTAATCGAAAGTGTGCACGCCCTGGTTAAGGGCTCGCCTTGGGACGCTGCGACCGAAGTCGGCCCCATGATCAGCGAGGTGGCCGCGGCGCGCGTTGACGAGTGGGTGCAAGAAGCGGTTGCGGCCGGAGCCCAAGTGCTGGCAGGTGGTTCGCGCAATGGCACCTCAATCGAGCCAACCCTGCTCGCCAATGTCGACCCATCGGTTCGAGTCTCCTGCGAAGAGGTATTTGGCCCGGTGATGTCAATACAGGTAATCAAGGATCTAGACGAAGGCATTGACCTAGTCAACAATTCGAGGTTCGGCCTGCAAACCGGCCTTTTCACTCACGATATTCAAGAGATCTTTCGTGCGCACCGCGAGCTTGAGGTGGGCGGTGTGATCATCGGCGATGCACCTACCTTCCGTGCCGACCAAATGCCGTACGGCGGGATTAAGGCCTCTGGTGTCGGACGCGAAGGCTTGCGGTCGGCGATGACCGATTTAACCCATGAGCGCGTCCTGGTGCTGACCGACCTCGCGCTGTAACTTTCGCGTAAGTCTAAGATCTCCCCATGACCACTCATCTGAACAACCATCATCGCGATACCGTTTCCGCGCTATTCGCCCACCCGACCAGCCACAACATCCGCTGGGTCGATGTCATCAGCCTGCTTGAGGCGGTTGGCACCGTTGAAGAAAAGCACGACGGTCGTTTCCGCATTACCGTGGGCGCGGAAATCGAGGTTTTTGACCGCTCGCACAACAAGGACATTTCAATCGAGCAGGTAATTGATTTTCGTCGCATGCTCAAGAACGCCGGATACGGGCCGACAGCGCCCAGTACCGTAAAGTCACCAGGCGAGGAAGATTAATCATGAGTTTTCTGGTTGCGGCAATTGACTTTCACGAAACTCGGGTCTGGGCGATTGATGCCGATGCCAAGGGTCGCCCGGAAAAGATCGTGGCTGGGGATCCGCAAGGCTATTTCCGGCACCTGCATGCGAAGGCCGGTAACCCAGATGGCACCTACCGCGATGACAACGACGAATACTGGAAGTCGATCGCTGAGTCATTAGGCAAATCCGATGGCATCTTGCTGCTGGGGCACGGCAATGGCAAGGCGAATGCCAGCCATCATTTTGTGGCGTACGCCGAGAAGCATTTTTCTGATGTTGCGGCCAAGTTGATCGCTGATGTGCGCTGCGATATTGATGACTTAACAGATAGGCAGGTGCTGCGGCTAGCGCAGCAATACTTCGGAACCGAGCCCGATCGCGATTTCGGGGATAGCCGCCGCGGAGAGTAACGTGATCCGGCGCATCGTGATCTTGGGCAGTACCGGGTCGATCGGTACTCAGGCCCTTGATGTTGCGGCGCGCAACAGGGAATTGTTCAAGATTGTCGGGGTGTCCTCGACCGGCGCCGATATCCCGATGCTGGTAAAGCAGGTACTTGATTTTGCGGTCGAAGCCGTTGCGGTGTCCCGCGCCACCACGGCGCAGGAGTTGCAGTTAGCCCTTTACGCAGAGGCGAAGGCGCGCGGCTATGGGATCGGAGCTTTCAAGCTGCCCGCAATTTTCGCTGGCCCGGGCGCCGCAGCCGAGCTTGCGCAGTGGCCCTGCGAGGTAGTACTAAATGGCATCGCAGGTGCAGCCGGTCTCGAACCCACGCTGGCGGCACTTGGCGCTGGTCGGATCTTGGCCTTGGCGAACAAGGAGTCGCTGATCATCGGCGGCGCCTTGGTCAAGGACCTCGCCGCACCAGGACAGATTGTGCCGGTTGACTCAGAGCACTCCGCTATCGCGCAAGCCCTCCGAGGCGGTGCCCGCGATGAAGTCCGCCGGCTAGTGCTGACGGCAAGTGGTGGCCCATTTCGTGGCCGCACGCGTGCTGAGTTGTTGGAAGTCACACCGGCCCAGGCGCTGGCGCACCCAACTTGGACCATGGGTCCACTTGTCACTATCAATTCGGCAACCTTGATGAACAAAGGACTTGAGCTGATAGAGGCTCACCTGCTATTCGATCTACCACTTGCGGCCATCGAGGTAGTAGTGCACCCGCAGTCGGTGGTGCACTCGATGGTGGAGTTCATCGACGGGTCAACGCTGGCCCAGGCGAGCCCCCCGGATATGCGATTGCCGATTGCCCTCGGGATGTCCTGGCCGGACCGGATCGCAGGTGCCGGGCCGAGCTGTGACTGGTCGAACGCAACCACCTGGGAGTTCTTCCCACTAGATGAGGAAGCCTTTCCGGCTATTGGCTTGGCCCGATTGGCCGGCACCCAGGGGGGCACCGCGCCAGCGGTATTTAATGGAGCCGACGAAGCCTGCGTGGCGGCGTTCTTGGCCGGCGAGATCGGCTTCTTGGAGATCGTGGATTACGTTAATCAGGTACTCGACGAGCACCTGAGCGGGAAATTCGCCGCGGCTGGGGGCAGTTGGGTGCCGGGGAACGAAGTTAGCCTGGAAAGCGTCATAGCGGCAGACAGTTGGGCGCGCGCACGAGCCCGGGAAATAGCTGGGGAGGGCAGACGTTGATGTTGGAAGCACTTGGCATCATTATTTTCGTGCTCTTAATCGGGGGCTCGATCGCCCTGCATGAGCTCGGTCACCTGTTGCCGGCCAAGAGATTCGGCGTCAAGGTCACCGATTACATGATCGGCTTCGGTCCCACGATCTGGTCCAAAGTCAAAGGCGAGACCAGGTATGGCCTCAAGGGGATACCGGTCGGTGGTTACATCCGAATGATCGGCATGATTCCACCGGCGAAGGACGATCCAAATGGTGCGCCGCGCAGCATGACCACCGGCAAATTCGGAGCCATGGTCGATGATGCCCGCCGCCAGTCACTCGATGAAGTCGGCCCGGGGGATGCGGATCGAGTTTTCTACAAGCTCCCGGTGCGCAAAAAAGTTGTGGTAATGCTCGGTGGCCCGACCATGAACCTGCTATTCGCCTTCGTGCTGTTCACCATCATGCTGGTCGGCATCGGTCTCCCGCAGCCAACCTTGCAGGTTGCTGGAGTGGTGCCCTGCACTCCGACACTCGCGCAGCCAACCGGTGAGCCGCTACCGTCTGGGCGATGCCCAACCGGGACGACCCTTGCGCCAGCTGCGGCGGCGGGGCTGATCGACGGCGATTTGATCACTGCGATCGATGGCGTACCGGCAACCTCGTGGGATGAAGTCACGTCCTGGATTCGCGCCCATGGCGACACCACCGTGACCTTGTCCCTGGTGCGAGCGGGGTCGCCGACCGAGGTGCCCATCACAATTGCCACCATTGATCGGCCGCTCTATGACGATCGCGGGAATCCCACCGGTGAAACCACTACATCGGGCTACCTCGGAATGCGCCCGGCCTTTGAGTTCGTTTCCCAGCCGTGGTCGAGTGTGCCCGCCTACATGTGGGATATCACAGTTCAATCGGTGAAGGCATTGATCTCATTACCGATACGACTCTATGAACTAGTCACTGACACCTTGATCGGCGGGGGCGAGCGGGCAATCGACAGCCCGGTGAGTGTGGTGGGCGTTAGCCGCCTTGGCGGCGAAATCGCGGCAATGGACCAACCCTTGATGGCGAAGGCTGCGACCTTCCTAGGGCTGGCAGCGTCATTGAACCTCTTCCTGTTCTTGTTCAACCTGCTTCCGGTGCTGCCGCTAGACGGTGGGCACGTGGCCGGCGCCCTCTACGAGGGGATCCGCCGGTGGCTTGCCAAAGTTCGCCACCGCCCCGATCCTGGCCACGTTGATATTGCCCGATTGCTGCCGGTGGCATATGTCGTTGCCGCCTGCTTGGTCGGGATGGGGGTAATTGTGATTTGGGCGGATCTGATCAAACCGATCAGCCTGGGCTGATCACCGCCCAAATTTGGGATTTCACGACGAAAACGCGCGCACCCAGCGATGACGCGCGTCGTAAACCGTGATTGACGGACGTAAGGGTTTATGTTGCACCCATGGGCGTCCTGATTTTGCCGATTGTGCTGGTGCTGGCTTGGGTCTTTGCACTCCTTGGTTGGTCGCCGATAGGCGGTCAGGCCGGTGACGACTTCGCCGATTCGGCAATGCGCTGGATGCTGTTCTTGCCGGTGGGTATTCAGTTCATCGTGAGCGGGTTCATGCATACGGTATTTGCCAAGTCCACCGCAAAAGGGATCGGTTGGGTGACCAACGGGTTCCAGTACGAAATCGGCTTTGTGTGTTGGGGTCTAGGGGTCGCGGGCCTGCTGGCAATGACGCGTGGGCCCGAGGCCTGGTTGGTCATCAGTGTGCCGGTGATTATCTTCTTGCTACTTGCCGGCGTCCAGCACATTAAGCAGATGGCGGTCGAGAAGAACTTCAAGCCGGGTAATTCGCTGATTTTGCTATATGACTTCGGCCTCCCAATCTCCCTCTTCGCCTTGCTCCTTGCGACCCAATCGGTGTAGTTGGCCTGATGGCGGCATGCGCCCCGGTGGGCGTTCAGGGATACTGGGCCCGTGAGCATTGATTTAGGGATCCCGCTGCCACCGCCGGCGGTCTTGGCGCCGCGGCGCAAGACCCGGCAGATCTTGCTGAAGCACCCGACCCACCCGGTGCCGGTGGGTGGCGACGCACCGATCAGTGTGCAATCGATGTGTACGACCTTGACTTCAGATGTCAACGCCACTTTGCAGCAGATAGCCGAGCTCACGGCCGCAGGCTGTCAGGTCGTGCGTGTCGCGGTCCCGAGCCAAGATGATGCCGATGCGCTACCGGAGATCGCCCGCAAATCTGGGATCCCGGTGATTGCCGATATTCACTTTCAGCCGAAGTATGTTTTCGCCGCACTTGATGCGGGCTGCGCAGGGGTGCGCGTTAATCCTGGCAATATCAAGGCCTTTGACGACAAAGTCGCTGAGATCGCCAAAGCCGCAGGTGATCTCGGTACCCCGATCCGGATCGGGGTAAATGCCGGCTCACTTGACCCGCGACTGCTCAAGAAGTACGGCAAAGCCACCCCGGAGGCACTTGTTGAGTCGGCGCTGTGGGAGGCCTCACTTTTTGAGGAGCATGGCTTCGGCGACATCAAGATCTCGGTAAAGCACCACGACCCGGTGATCATGGTTGAGGCGTATACCCAGTTGGCGGCGCAGTGCGACTACCCGCTGCACCTAGGTGTTACCGAAGCCGGCCCGACTTTCCAAGGCACCATCAAATCATCGGTGGCATTCGGCGCACTCTTGAGCCGCGGGATCGGCGACACCATCCGAGTCTCGCTCTCGGCGCCGCCGGTTGAAGAGGTCAAAGTCGGTAACCAGATTTTGGAGTCGTTGAATTTGCGGCAGCGCGGGTTGGAGATTGTCTCGTGCCCGTCCTGCGGTCGTGCCCAAGTCGACGTCTACACCTTGGCGGAGCAGGTAACGGCAGGGCTTGAGGGCCTAGACGTGCCACTTCGTGTCGCGGTAATGGGTTGCGTTGTCAACGGGCCGGGCGAAGCCCGTGAGGCAGACCTCGGGGTTGCGTCCGGCAATGGCAAAGGCCAGATTTTTGTCCGTGGTGAAGTCATCAAGACGGTCCCCGAGGCGCAGATTGTCGAAACATTGATCGAAGAAGCACTTAAGTTGGCCGAACAGATGGGTGATGTTACTGGCGACCCGATCGTCACCACGGCCTAATCGACATCCGCCCATGACAATCGACAATCTGCTGACCGGTGTGGTCCGAGGGATTGGCTCAGGTGACCTCGCCCAGGTGCAGGCCCTCCTCGCGGCCGACCCGGTTGTGAACTGTTTCGTTGATTCGCGAGTAAGAATCGCGGGCACTGATCCGTGGCGCCTCGGCGGCGACCTATGGGGCTATTTCACCGATGACCGGTTGCATTCGATGGTTTATGTGGGTGCCAACCTCGTCCCAATCGCAACAACGCCGTCATCGCGTGCCGCCTTCGCCGATCGACTGCGCCCGCTGCCGCGGCGCTGCTCATCATTTGTCGGGCCCGCCGAGGAGGTACAAGACCTATGGCGATTACTCGAGCCCGCGTGGGGGCCGGCCCGTGAGGTCCGGTCAAATCAACCGTTCTTGGCCATGAGTTCATCACCTCTGGTCGCCGCGGATGTGCGTGTGCAGGTAGCCACGCTGGCCGACCTAGACCTGCTGGTGCCGGCCTGTGTGGAGATGTTTACCGATGAAGTTGGGGTTTCGCCGGTCTCGGGTGGGGCGGCCGGTGGCTACCGCGCTCGCATCGCGGAGATTATTCGAGCGGGCCATGCACTAGCGCGAATCGACGATGGCGAAGTTATCTTCAAGGCGGAGATTGGTTCGGCTACCGGAGCGGCCTGCCAGGTGCAGGGCGTGTGGGTAGCACCGGCCTATCGCGGACGCGGTCTGGCGGCGCCGGGGATGTCGGCGGTCGTAAATATCGCCCGAGCAACTATCGCGCCGGCTGTTTCCCTGTATGTAAATGACTTCAATTTCTCCGCGCGAAAGGCCTACGCCCGGGTCGGATTCGAGCAATCTGAAACCTTCACGACCGTGCTCTTCTGAGTAACGCGGCCCCTGGCCGATAGGGTTTAGCGATGCTGCGAATGTCGACACTGTTTCTGCGGACCCTGCGTGAGGATCCGGCGGATGCGGAGGTGCCAAGCCACCGGTTGCTGGTGCGCGCAGGTTATGTGCGAAGGATCGCCCCGGGTGTCTTTTCGTGGCTGCCCCTTGGCTACTTGGTCTACCGCAATATTGAGAACATTATTCGCGATGAAATGGATCGAGCCGGGTTCCAAGAGGTGCATTTTCCGTCGCTACTGCCGCGGGAGCCGTATGAATTAACCGGCCGTTGGACCGAGTATGGCGATACCTTGTTTCGACTTCAGGATCGGCGAAAAGGCGATTACCTGCTAGGGCCAACGCATGAGGAGATGTTCACCCTGCTGGTTAAAGGTGAGTACTCGTCGTACAAAGACTTACCGCTGGTGATTTACCAGATTCAGACCAAGTTTCGCGATGAGGCGCGTCCGCGTGCTGGGATTTTGCGCGGCCGGGAGTTTGTCATGAAGGATTCTTATTCCTTCGATATTGACGATGCCGGCCTTGAGCAGTCCTATCAGCGTCATCGCGATGCCTATATCGATACCTTCACCCGCCTTGGCATGCAGTTCGTGATCGTCTCGGCAATGTCTGGGGCCATGGGCGGTTCGGCAAGTGAAGAGTTCTTGGCGCCCACCGAAGTCGGCGAGGACACCTTTGTCCGGTGCACTACCTGCGATTACGCCGCGAACGTTGAGGCGGTGGTGACTCCCACACCGGCCCCACTTGATTACTCATCGGTACCGGCAGCCCATGCGGAGAAGACTCCTGACACACCGACTATCGCTGCACTTGTCGAGCATTCGAATGAGCGCGCCGATTTGGCCAGGTCCGATCGCCCATGGACCGCGGCTGACACGTTGAAGAACATTGTTTTCATGGTCAAAGGTCCAGACGGTGTTGAGAGCGCCTTGGCGGTCGGGCTGCCAGGTGATCGCGAAGTTGATATGAAGCGCCTTGAGGCGGTATTGCAGCCGGGGGTGCCGAGGCCATTCGAGGAGCCCGATTTTGCGAAGTACCCGACTTTGATGAAGGGCTATATCGGCCCGGGGGTTTTGGGTGCGGCTAATTCATCGGGGATCCAATACTTAGTCGACCCGCGGATCGTGACGGGTACCCGATGGGTAACCGGTGCGGATGCGACCGGGTCACATGTCTACGACCTGGTGGCGGGGCGCGATTTCACTCCGGATGGCGTTATCGAAGTCGCTGAAGTCCTTGCCGGCGACAGTTGCCCGAAATGTGGGAGTGGGCTGGCGTTGGCTCGCGGTATTGAGATCGGTCACATTTTCCAATTGGGGCGCAAGTACGCGCAGGCCCTGGGCCTAAAGGTGCTCGACGAAAATGGCCAGCTGGTAACCGTCACTATGGGCTCCTACGGCATCGGGGTGTCACGCGCGGTAGCCGCGGTTGCCGAGCAGTCACATGACGAGAAGGGCCTGATCTGGCCGCGCGAGGTGGCTCCGGCCGATATTCATTTGATTGCTACGGGCAAGGAGGACGCCCCATTTGCAGCGGCCGAGTTGCTGGCCGGGCAACTTGAGGAGGCTGGCCTTCGGGTGCTTTATGACGACCGCCGCGGAGTTTCGCCCGGTGTTAAGTTCAATGACTCAGAACTTATCGGGGTGCCCACGATCGTTGTAGTCGGAAAGCGCCTGGTTGAGGGATTCATCGAGGTGAAGGACCGTCGCACGGGGGAGCGAACCGATATTGCCATCGCCGAGGCCGTGCCGGCACTGTTGGAAGTTTGCGAATAACCCTTGGCAATCGAGGCGGTAATTTTCGATTGGGGCGGCACTCTCACGCCATGGCATGACATCGATCTCTTCTCGCAGTGGTACGCCTACGCCGAGACTTATGATCCACCACATGCAGCAGCATTGGCCCAGCAACTTTTCGACGCCGAGAGCAACCGCTGGCGATTGCAGCGAGAATCAGGCGGCGCCACCAGTACCGGGGCCCTCGACAGTATCTTCATCTCCCTAGGCATCGATACTAAATCGGCTGCACACTTCGGGGCTTTATCGAAATACCTCGACTTTTGGGCCCCCCATACTCTTGCTGACCCGCAGGCGGCTGAGGTGCTCGGGCAGTTGCGGTCCGATGGACTAGCAATCGGGGTCTTGAGCAATACATTGTGGCCGCGCACGCATCACCAAGAGGTGTTCGAGCGAGATAATCTCGCGAACCTAATTGACGAGTCCTGCTACACAAGTGAAATGGATGTCGCGAAACCACATCGTGAGGCTTTCATGTTGATAGCCGCCCAACTCGAAGTTGATCCGGAACAATGTGTTTTCGTCGGTGATCGCATCTGGGATGACGTTTATGGTGCGCAGCAGGTTGGTATGCGCGCCATCTGGATTCCGCATTCAAAGGTACCCAGTGAACATATCCCAGATGGCGATGCGGTACCTGATGCAATTGCCAATGGTCTCATCGAGGTGTTGGCTATCGTTCGCCAATGGCGTTCAGTCTGATTACTTGAAGTGGAGATCCTCGCCTTTGAGATAGCTGGGCTTGACCTGACCACCATCATCTTGCTGTGTGTTGCGGCCGCGGCGGCCGGTTGGGTCGATGCCATTAGCGGCGGCGGTGGGCTACTTCAACTGCCGGCCTTGTTGGTCGCGATGCCGGCCGGCGAGCCGGCAGTTGCCTTGGGCACAAACAAGCTATCCAGCATCATTGGCACTAGCGGTGCAGCATGGACTTACCTAAGGCAAGTAAAGCCGGATTTGCGTACCGCGCTACCGATGGCGGTCGCCGCATTCATCGGATCGGCGATCGGGGCGTCATTTGCCAGTCGGATTCCGGCCGGTACCTTTCGGCCGGTCATCCTTGTGCTGCTGGTGTTTGTCTGGTTTTGGACCCTGCTTCGCCCCCAACTTGGGCAAGTTCAAGCGTTGCGCTGGCATGGAAAGCGCCGGCACTATGTGATTGCGGTGGTGGCCGGGTTCGTCATCGGCGGTTACGACGGGCTATTTGGCCCTGGCACCGGATCGTTCCTGCTCATTTTGCTGGTGGCCATTCTCGGGTATTCATTCCTGCAGGCCTCCGCGACCGCGAAGATCGTCAATGTCGGGACCAATGCCGCTGCGCTGATCGTGTTCGGACTCACCGGTTCGGTACTTTGGCTCCTGGGCCTCTTGATGGGTCTATGCAACCTGTTGGGTGCACTAATCGGTGCGCGAACTGCAATCAAACGGGGGAGTGGCTTCGTCCGCATCGTGTTCCTAGTGGTAGTTGCGGTCCTGATTATTCGACTCGGGTGGGATGTCTTTTACCCTTCGAGATAAGTAAAGATAAGTAAATTAGGCCCCGTGCGGGAATGCCTGGGATGGTGCTCCCCAGACCACGGCTCGAGTAGCGCATTCACTTGCCGCAAGTACGGCATCAGCCCGCTCATCGCCGGTAGCGGCCGCAGCGAGATCGGCATACACCACAACGAGGCGATTCTCAACGAGTTGGGCCAAGTGAACTGCCTGCTGGCTGTCGGTAACCGGATAGGGGAAGTCGTAGGCGATAGCGGCAGTAGGTGTAGTGCCTGCAGGTAGAACCGCTGCTAGGCGGTCGCGCCAAGATTGGTGGGCTCGTAGTGCTGCGAGGGCCCTGCGGTGGTCAGTGTTGGACAGCACGGCGCTAATGACCCCGTACGCATAGATCGCCGCATCCTCGCCGGCGACCGCGATCGCCCGCGCCTCCTGGCTGCTCATTGGCCTTCGCCGATTGACTTCAACACTGCAATATGTGACGCCTCGGAGGCCGCGATGAAAGTCAAAGTGCGCACGAACTCGGGCTCACTGGCTAGCTGGCAGGACTCACGGCGTTCAGCAGCCGCGGTCAGCTCGGCCTGCCGAAGTGCGCCGAGTGCTGACCTAATGTCACTGGGTGGTGCCAGAGCGGGTGGATCTGGCACTTCCACCCCCGTAGCCGCTAGATGTTCCTCATGCTGTTGCAGTAGGGGTTGAAGCCTGGGTGCCAATTGCGGGTGGGCGGCGATGATTTCGGTGTACCGCGCGATCAAGTTGCGCTCGGAGGTAGCCACGTCGAGATAGACAAGATTCCCGTCCGCTGGCAGGCTCGTTGTGGTCGCACTAGGGGCATCGGCAGTAGAGCCGCAGGCGGTCAAAGCCCCGACCGCGCCCACCGCGAGCGTGGTCCCAGCGCAGCGCCTCAGCAATTGCCGCCGGGTTATGGCAGTTGCCTGGTCCATCTGGGGCGACATAAGGACAACTGTGTCAGGTGAGTGGGTAGACTCTCGACCGCAACACAAATAATTGGTCCACCAAACAGAATCAGCACTTATGTCGAGGCAGGAGGCGCCATGGCCGCGTCAGCCAGTGTCTTGCTGGAGGGAATTCGCTCGGCATTGTCCGAATCCGGGGTGGATGTTGAAGATGTGCACGTTCAACAGGCCGGGCGCCGTGAAATCGTGCGGGTGGTCGTTGATCGTGACGGCGGGGTGGACCTAGACCAAGTTGCTGAGGTGAGCCGAAAGATTTCGGAGCTGTTCGACAGCTCGCCTCTTGCCGATCAGTTTGCGGGAACTTTTGTACTTGAAGTGTCCTCGCCGGGTGTTGACCGGCCACTCACTGAGTCAAAACACTGGCGGCGCGCGATCAAACGCAATGTTGACGTGCATCTGTTGAATAATTCGACGATCACGGGGCGGATTCTCGAGGTTGGCGACACCGAGGTGATCTTGCAGACTTCCGAAGTTGAGCCCGTTGTGATTGCGTTTGCAGACATAGCCAGAGGCTTGGTGCAAGTTGAGTTCACTGCGACGGCTGCTGAAACGGATGAGGGATAATTATGGACATTGACGTAAGCGCCCTTAAAGCCTTGGTGCGAGAAAAGGATTTATCACTAGATGTAGTTGTCGAGACCATCGAGCAGGCCCTGCACGTGGCTTATATGCACACCGAGGGAGCGGCCGAGCGAGCGCGGGTCACGGTGGATCGCAAGACCGGACACGTAGTAGTGATGGCAAGTGAGCGTGATGCAGAAGGCAATGTAATCCGCGAGTACGACGACACTCCTGAAGGTTTCGGCCGCATCGCGGCAACAACGGCGCGACAGGTGCTGCTAACTCGATTGCGTGAGGCCGAAGATGACGTCACCTTGATTGAGTTCACCGGGCGAGAAGGCGATTTAGTCTCCGGGGTGGTGCAGCAGACCAGTAATCCGAAAATGGTGCGAATAGATATTGGAAAAGTGGAGGCGAATTTGCCCCCGGAGGAGCAAGCGCCCGGGGAGTCGTACCCGCACGGCGCTCGTTTTAAGTGCTTGGTTACAGCAGTGCGAAAGGGCTTCAAGGGCCCACAGGTGACGGTGTCCAGAACGCATCCGAATTTGGTTAGGGCACTTTTTGCCCTCGAGGTGCCGGAGATCGCTGATGGCACGGTGCAGATCGCTGCGGTGGCCCGCGAAGCTGGTCACCGGACGAAGATTGCGGTGTTCTCAACGGTGCCCGGGGTCAATGCGAAAGGCTCATGTATTGGCCCGTTGGGCCAGCGGGTGCGCCAGGTGATGTCCGAGCTTGGTGGGGAGAAGATGGATATCGTCGATTTCAGCGAAGATCCGGCCGAAATGATCGCCCATGCGCTGTCTCCGGCACGGGTTTCCGGAGTGGTTATCGTGGACCCGGTGGCCCGGTCGGCGCGGGTCACGGTACCCGATTATCAGCTCTCCTTGGCAATTGGCCGCGAGGGGCAAAATGCCCGATTGGCAGCCCGACTCACCGGCTGGCGCATAGATATCCGCTCCGATGGGGCCCCCACCGAGTCCGCCGCCGCGCACGAGGTGGGCCCGATTGACCCCGATTGACCCAAAGTGAACCCGAGTGCGCCCGAGGTGGCGTCAGGTGACCTTGGTAAGGCGGTAGAGTCTGCAACTGGCGGCTCGCCCGGGCCGATACGAACCTGTATTGGTTGCCGGGGTCGTGCCGCCTCGTCCGATCTCCTAAGGGTGGTCGCGGTGGGTGGGGAGTGTCATCCCGATCCGGCCGCTCACTTACCGGGTCGGGGCGCATACATCCACCCAACGGTGGCTTGTTTTGACGCCGCGACTTCGCGACGAGCTTGGGTTCGCGCACTACGGGTATCAGGTCCGCTGGACTGTGCCCCGGTGCGTGCCCTGCTCTAGCCCGGGTTGGTATCGGTTTAGGTGAACTAAGTAGGTCCAAGGCAACCGCCGCGGATGCATAACGAAGAGTTCGGGAGTTTGCGTTGAGGACATTCACCAAATGAACGCGTTCGAAGTGACCGCGTTCGAAATGACTGCTCAGAAATGACGCTGCAATGAGGCGTCCTACGCACTGACGGTCCGGAGCAAGGCCCGGACCAAGACAGGAGAATCGTGTCGAAGGTCCGGGTACATGAGCTCGCAAAGGAGCTCGGGGTTGAGAGCAAGGTCGTTCTCGCCAAACTGCAAGAGCTTGGGGAATTCGTAAAGTCGGCCTCATCTACGGTCGAAGCTCCGGTGGTGCGCAAGCTGAAAGAGGCCATGCCAGCGGCCGCGCCAAGTGATGCTCCCGCAGCTAAGGCTGTTGCGAAGAAGACTGCGAAGAAGACCACGGCCAAGAAGACCGCCGCGAGCGCTGACGGCGATGACATTGACCTCAGTGCCGCGCAAATGCCGGCTGTAGCAGCGCTAGCTGTCGAGCCGCCGCTGGCAACTCCACCGGCGCCACTGCCCGCGGTGGCGGTAAGTGAAGAGGCACCGGCCATTCCAGCTGGACGCCCCGTTGGGCCGCAACCTGGCGCACCTCGACCAGTCGGGCCGCGCCCGGGCAATAACCCGTTCGGCGGTAGCACCGGGATGGGTAGAACATCGGCGCCGCGTCCTGGCAACAACCCATTTGGCACCAGCACCGGGATGGGTCGACCGGCGCCGAGCACCGGCGCGCCGGCACCAGGTGGCGCACCAGGTGGGGTGCCTGGCGCACCCCGGCCCGCAGCCTTCCCCAGCCGCCGACCAACAGGGCCCGGTGGGCCCGGTGGTCCCGGTGGTCCCGGTGGCGCAGGCCGTGGTCCCGGTGGGCCCGGTGGATTTACGTCACGTGGGCCCGGTGGATCTGGTGGGCCCGGTGGATCTGGTGGTCCTGGCGGTTTCGCCGGTAGGACAGGAGCACCCGGTCGTGGTCCCGGTGGTCCTGGCGGACCCGGCGGGCCCGGTGGTCCTGGCGGACCCGGCGGCTTCCCAGGTCGACCCGGTGCCGGCGGTCGCGGTACTACCGCTGGAGCCTTTGGTAGGCCAGGTGGCCGGCCCTCGCGTGGCCGCAAGTCCAAGCGCGCAAAGCGGCAAGAATTCGACAATATGCAGGCACCATCCCTTAGCGGGGTGCGCATAACCCGCGGCACCGGTGAAACCGTCCGATTGCCTCGTGGCGCGAGCCTGACCGACTTCGCGGACAAAATCGATGCGATGCCGGCCGATCTGGTGAAGGTACTCATTGAGCTTGGCGAGATGGTTACCGCTACCCAGTCGATCGATGACGACACGCTGCGCTTGCTCGGCAGCGAACTCAACTATGACGTCGAGGTGGTATCACCCGAGGATGAAGATCGTGAGCTGCTCGGCTCCTTCCAGCTTGAGTTCGGTGAAGATGAGGGCGTTGAAGCCGACCTCGTCATCCGCCCACCGGTCGTCACCGTCATGGGGCACGTCGATCACGGCAAGACCCGTTTGCTCGATGCCATCCGCAAGACAAATGTCATCGGCGGTGAGGCCGGTGGTATTACCCAGCACATTGGTGCCTACCAAGTTGCGACACAGACGGCAAGTGGTGAACGCAAAATCACCTTCATTGACACCCCGGGCCACGAGGCATTCACCGCGATGCGGGCGCGTGGTGCGCAGGTAACAGATATTTCAATTCTGGTGGTTGCGGCCGATGACGGTGTTAAGCCTCAAACGATCGAGGCACTCAATCACGCGCAGGCAGCGGGTGTGCCGATCGTCGTCGCGGTCAACAAGGTTGATAAAGAGGGCGCAGATCCACTCAAGGTGCGCACCCAATTGACCGAGTACGGCCTGGTTGCGGAGGAGTTCGGTGGCGACACCATGTTCGTCGACGTCTCGGCGAAGGCGGGTACCGGACTCGAAAGCCTGCTAGATGCCGTGCTGTTGACGGCGGATGCAGCACTCGATCTTCGTGCCAACCCGAATCAAGATGCCCAAGGTGTGGCAATCGAAGCACACCTTGACCGTGGGCGTGGCCCAGTCGCCACGGTCCTGGTTCAGCGCGGAACCCTGCGTGCCGGCGACTCCATCGTCGCTGGTGATGCGTTCGGTCGGGTTCGGGCGATGCTTGATGACGACGGCAACGTTGTTGAAGTGGCCGGACCATCTTTCCCAGTCCAAGTGCTTGGTCTGACTTCGGTGCCAGGTGCCGGCGACAGCTTCCTCGTAGTCTCTGAGGATCGAATAGCTAGGCAGATTGCGCAAACCCGGCAGGCCCGCGAACGCAATGCGATGCTCGCGAAGAATCGCGTGAAGCGTTCCCTCGAAGACTTCCTCGAGTCAATTGAGAAGGGTGAGGTTGCTGAACTCACCCTCATCATCAAGGGCGATGTGTCGGGCTCGGTGGAAGCCCTCGAGGATGCGTTGCTCAAAATCGATGTGGGTGAGGAGGTCTCGCTGCGGGTCATCCATCGCGGTGTTGGCGCGATCACCAAGAACGATGTCACGCTCGCAAGTGCATCCAAAGCGGTCATCATCGGCTTTAACGTACGGCCGGAAGGCAAAGTCGCTGAACAAGCTGCGCAAGAAGGCGTTGATGTCCGTTACTACAGCGTCATCTACCAGGCGCTCGACGAAGTGGAATCAGCGCTCCGTGGCCTACTTAAGCCGGAGTACGAAGAGGCCCAGCTCGGCACCGCTCAGGTGCGTGAGGTCTTCAAGTCCTCCAAGTTCGGCACCATCGTTGGTTGCGTCGTGAAGACCGGCGAGATCCGACGTAACTCAAAGGCGCGGTTGGTTCGCGACGGCACTGTGGTTGCTGACAACCTCTCAATCGCAACACTGCGCAGGTTCAAAGATGATGTCACCGAAGTCCGCGAGGGCTTTGAGTGCGGTATCAACCTCGGGTCGTATCAAGACCTCAAGGCTGACGACATCATCGAGACCTTTGAGATGCGTGAGATCCCGCGAAAGGCGTAGTTGTCTGGGTGAAAGGGTGGGTAAATGAGTAGCGAGGCTCGGCAGCGCAAGATGGCTGACCGCATCAAGGTGATTGTCGCCGAGTGCCTGGAAAAGCGGGTCAAGGACCCGCGACTGGGCTTCACGACTATTACCGATGTTCGGGTGACGACAGATCTGCGCGAGGCTTCGGTGTTTTATACGGTATACGGCGATGATCAGGCGCGCACCGAGACAGCTGCTGCACTTGAGTCGGCCAAGGGGATCATTCGTTCGGAGGTTGGCCGCCAGACCGGGATCAAGTTCACGCCGACATTGGCATTCTTTCCAGATGCACTCCCGGAGAATGCCCAACATGTGGCCGAATTGCTGCAACGAGCAGCGGAGGCCGATGCGCAGGTGCACGCGCAAGCCGCTAACGCCACTTATGCCGGTGACGCTGATCCGTACCGAGCCCCACGCGGGGACGATTCAGAACTCCAATGACTCCCGTCCCAATGACACCCGTAGGCGTCATTGTCGTCGATAAGCCAAGTGGTATCACGTCACATGACGTAGTTGCTAGAACGCGTAAGGCGCTGCAGACCCGAAAAGTTGGCCACGGGGGCACCCTAGATCCGATGGCCACTGGGGTATTGCTGGTGGGGGTTGATCGCGCTACGCGACTACTTGGGTATCTGGCCAAGCAGGACAAGGTCTACCAGGCAACGATTCGATTGGGCTCGACAACACTAACCGATGATTCGCAGGGGGAAACCTTGGCGAGGGCAAGTTCCAGTCAACTCGCCGTCATCGACGAGGCGGCAATTCTGCAAGGTATCGCGAAGTTGACCGGGGACATCTCCCAGGTTCCCAGTGCGATCAGCGCGATCAAGGTCGATGGCCGCCGGGCACATTCATTGGTGCGTTCGGGTGAGAGCGTTGTGCTCAAAGCGCGTGCGGTGACCGTTGAGAGTTTCGAGGTTAGCCGCCTGACATTTGATCCCGCTTGGGTTGATCTTGATATTGAAGTGGCGTGCTCAACTGGCACCTACATCCGGGCATTGGCCCGCGATCTGGGTTCTGGGCTCGGGGTGGGTGGCCACCTCACTGCCCTGCGCCGCACCCGGGTCGGCCCGTTCTCGGCCACCGAGGCTGTTGACCTCGAGGGTTTGACCTCGAAGTCGGTAATCTCAATGGGTGAAATTGCGCGCCGTGCGTTCGTGACTTGGGGGGTGGACGAAGCCACAGCCGATGCGGTGGCCCACGGTCGGCGTATCGCATGGGAGCCGGACGACCTCGGGCCACTTGCGATCACCACGACCGCCGGTGACTTATTGGCCATTGCGGAGCACAACAATGGGCTTGCAAGTTATCTGGCGGTTTTCGTTTGACCTAGAGTGGTGTTGTTATGGTGAGTGAAACTATGGCAAGTAGTGCTATGGCTCCGGCAGTCGTGTGCCTCGGTGTCTTCGATGGTGTGCACCGTGGCCATCGAGCCCTCATTAACCGGGCGCGAGGGATTGCAGATGGTCTCGGTATCGGGTTGGCGGTCATGACTTTCGACCCGCATCCGCTCGCGGTGCTGCGCCCAGAAGCCGCGCCAAAGATGCTCGCCGACATCGACGAGCGCAAGGACCTACTCCTTGCCGCGGGGGCCGATGTTGTCCATGTGCTGGATTTCACCGAAGCCACGTCGAGAATGACGCCGCGTGATTTTGTTGAGCGCGTGGTCGTAAATCAGTTGAACGCCCAGGCGGTTGTCGTTGGCAAGAACTTCTGGTTTGGCCACGAAGCCTCAGGTGACGTGCAAGTACTTACAAACCTTGGTACCGAGTACGGGTTCGAGGTGACTTCAGTCGAGATTGCGGGCGAGGGCAGCACCCAGTGGTCGTCAACCAATGTCCGTCGGTTAATTGCAGCAGGTGAGGTTGCCCAGGCCGCCGGGATTTTAGAGCGTGACTATCGCCTGCGCGGCTTAGTGGTGCACGGTGATGAGCGCGGTCGCGAACTGGGCTTTCCGACAGCGAACGTCCAAGTCGCACTAGGTCGCGCCATTCCCGCCGATGGCGTCTACGCGGGTTGGGTCACCACTTTGGGCTTGGGCCGACTGCCCGCTGCGGTGTCAATTGGCACCAATCCACAATTCGATGGTCACGAGCCCAGGGTCGAGGCTTATGTGTTGGACCGTAACGACCTTGACCTCTATGACCAAGTGGTGTCGGTTGACTTCGTGGCAAGGGTTCGTGGGCAGGCAGTCTTTGCTGACTTAGCAGGTTTGGTGGCCGCGATGACGAACGATGTTGCCATGACCAGGAAACTCCTAGTGAATCGCTAAGTGGTGAGTTTTCGAAATCTCAGAACCTGGGAGTCTGGGAGTCTGGGAGTCTGGGAGTTTGGGCACTAGCTGCCCTGGACCGCCCGCGCAGCCACCTGGTGCACTGGGATTTCGTCGAATCCAGCCCTGCTGGTAGCCTGCTCCGTAAGACGGTCGTGAAGCGGGCGCTTTGCGATACGTGTCAAACACGAAAGTGCTGCTCGGTGCTACCGGGAAGCGCGCCCGAGAGGAAGAAATGCCATTAGATACTGCCACCAAGGCAGCAATTATCGCTGAGTACGGCTCTAAGCCCGGCGACACGGGATCACCCGAGGTTCAGATCGCGATGCTCACGCGTCGTATCTCCGACCTCACCGAGCACTTGAAGTCGCACAAGCACGACCACCACAGCCGTCGCGGGCTGCTGCTCCTCGTGGGGCAACGCCGCCGGTTGCTGCAGTACTTGGCCAAGACCGAAATCGCCCGTTACCGGACGATCATCGAGCGTCTTGGGATCCGTCGCTAGCAGCAGCGGCTGTTTAACGCCGGTGGCTTTAAGCCGGCGACAACTAAAGAACGGCACACCAGTACACACATCCGGGGCGCTCGCGCACGCGTAACGCCTGGAGTCGGTCCTCGGTAGTGACCTCCGGGAGTTTTCCCGTGGGCCTCGATCGAAGACCGCGTCTCCCGGAAACAATGCCGCGCGCGCCCCTGTCACAGAAACAGGAGGCACCCGTGGAGGGTTCCCAGATTGCAACAGCAAAGGCCGTTATCGATAACGGCTCGTTCGGTACACGCACGATCACTTTCGAAACCGGTCGCTTGGCACGCCAAGCCGCTGGTTCAGTAGCTATCTACCTCGATGAGGAGACGATGCTGCTCAGCGCCACAACGGCCGGTAAGTCGCCGAAGGATCAATTTGATTTCTTCCCGCTGACCGTTGACGTTGAAGAGCGCATGTATTCCCTTGGTCGGATTCCAGGCTCGTTCTTCCGCCGCGAAGGCCGCCCGAGTGAAGACGCCATTTTGACCTGCCGGTTGATCGACCGCCCGCTGCGCCCAACGTTCATTAAGGGACTGCGCAATGAGGTTCAGGTCGTCATCACCGTAATGGCGCTTAATCCAAATGATCTCTACGACGTGGTTGCCATCAACGGCGCTTCGGCGTCAACCCAGTTATCCGGCCTGCCATTTAGTGGGCCGATCGGTGGGGTTCGCGTTGCACTCATCGGTGGTCAGTGGGTTGGGTTCCCGACCCATGAGCAGTTGACCGAAGCGGTCTTCGACATGGTCGTGGCCGGTCGAATTGCCGGTGATGATGTCGCGATCATGATGGTCGAGGCTGAGGCAACCGATCGCACGATCGAACTGATCGCCGGTGGGGCCACCGCGCCAACCGAGGCCGTCGTGGCCCAGGGTCTAGAGGCGGCGAAGCCGTTCATTCGGGCCCTTTGCGAAGCGCAGATCACTCTTGCCAAGGCGGCGGCCAAGCCCACGGTTGACTTCCCGATCTTCCTTGATTATCAAAGTGATGCCTATGAGGCGGTTGACAAGAGTGCCAATGAATCTGTACGAAAGGCGTTGACCATAGTCAGCAAGGCAGAGCGAGAAGATCGACTTGATGAGATCAAGGGCGAGGTTCTCGCCGAACTCGGTGGCGCGTTCGTTGGCCGCGAGAAGGAGTTGTCGGCGGCGCTTCGTTCGGTCACCAAATCATGTGTGCGCGACCGCGTACTTCGTGACAAGATTCGAATTGACGGGCGCGGCTTGACCGACATCCGAACCCTTTCGGCCGAGGTTCAGGTACTGCCTCGAGTTCATGGGTCAGCGTTGTTCGAGCGAGGCGAGACCCAGATTCTTGGGGTTACCACCTTGAATATGTTGCGCATGGAGCAGCAACTCGACACTTTGAACCCTGAGAATCGCAAGCGGTACATGCATAACTACAACTTCCCGCCGTACTCAACAGGGGAGACCGGTCGCGTTGGTTCACCCAAGCGACGCGAAATCGGTCACGGGGCACTTGCTGAGCGGGCATTGATCCCTGTGCTCCCATCGCGTTCGGAGTTCCCGTACGCAATTCGCCAGGTCTCCGAGGCCCTCGGGTCCAATGGTTCGACTTCAATGGGCTCGGTATGCGCCTCAACGATGTCGCTGTTGAACGCAGGGGTGCCACTTCGGGCTCCGGTAGCTGGAATTGCAATGGGATTGATCTCCGGTGAGGTAGATGGCAAGACGGAGTACGTCGCATTGACGGACATCCTGGGAGCCGAGGATGCGTTTGGTGACATGGACTTCAAAGTCGCCGGCACCAAGGATTTCGTCACGGCGCTGCAACTTGATACCAAGCTGGATGGCATTCCAGCTTCGGTTCTGGCAGGGGCATTGACTCAGGCGCACAATGCGCGCTTGGCAATTCTTGAGGTGATGAATGAAGCCATTGACGCACCTGATGAGATGGCTGCTACCGCACCGCGGGTGATCTCGATCAAGATCCCGGTCGACAAGATTGGTGAGGTGATCGGCCCGAAGGGCAAGATCATCAATCAGATCCAAGAGGAAACCGGCGCAGATATCTCAATTGAGGACGATGGCACGATCTACATCGGCGCGACCGATGGCCCATCAGCCGAAGCCGCCCGCTCGCAGATCAATCAAATCGCCAACCCGACCATGCCTGAGGTTGGTGAGCGCTACCTCGGAACGGTGGTAAAGACTGCTGCCTTTGGTGCTTTCATCTCCCTAGTCCCTGGCAAGGACGGCCTTCTGCACATCTCCGAGGTTAAGAAACTGGCCGGTGGCAAGCGCATTGACAGCGTTGATGATGTGCTAAAAGTCGGTGACAAAATCCAAGTGGAGATCAAGGAGATCGATCCACGCGGCAAGTTGTCCCTTGTGCCGGTCCTCGAAGAGGGCGCCGCGAAAGCAGGTAATGAGGGCTAGTACTCGCACCCTGCTCCGGGAGGGCGACGGTAGCACCGTTCGCCGCACCGTCCTCCCGGGCGGATTGCGAATCATTACCGAGCAAGTACCAGGTGTCAGGTCAGTTGCATTCGGTATTTGGGTCGCCGTTGGTTCACGTGATGAGACCGCGGCCCAGATGGGCTCGGCCCATTACCTCGAGCACCTGCTCTTCAAAGGTACAAAACGCCGGTCAGCCCTCGATATCTCGGCTTCGATCGAGGCGGTAGGTGGAGACCTGAATGCGTTCACGACCAAGGAGTACACCTGCTACTACGCCCGGGTACTCGATGTCGATTTACCCCTTGCCATCGAAGTAGTTAGTGACGTTGTAAATGATGCGTTGATTCTTCCGGCTGATGTCGAGGCCGAACGCGGGGTAATTCTCGAAGAAATCGCGATGCACGACGACGACCCAAGTGATGTGGTTCACGACGAATTCGCGTCGGTGCTCTTTGGCGGGAGCCCGCTAGGTCGCCCTGTTCTGGGGACGATCGAAACCATTGAGGCGATTTCGCGAAATGCGATCAATCGGTTCTATCGAGGTCGTTACCAACCCCAGTCCATGGTAATTGCGGCGGCCGGCAATCTTGATCACGAAGTCGTCGTGAAATTGGTCAAGAGCGCGTTCGGCGAGTACTTGGATGCAATGGCGGATGTCGAGCCAGCGCGTAAGCGAGGCAAGAAACGAAATCACGGGACCGGTGTAAAAGTAACCAACCGTCCCACGGAGCAGGCGCATCTGGTTTTAGGGGTGCCGGGCTTAGCCCGAAGCGATGACCGCCGCTATGCGCTTGCGGTACTAACCACCGCATTCGGTGGCGGTATGAGCAGCCGACTGTTCCAGGAGATCCGGGAAAAGCGTGGCCTGGCGTATTCGGTCTATGCATTTTCGCAGGGCTTCGCCGACGACGGCATGTTAGGGATTTATGTAGGTTGCCTGCCGAATAAGGTGGCAACAGTGCTCGAGGTCTGTAACGCCCAAATACGAGAACTAGTGGCCGGTGGCCTATCGAAGGATGAAATCGATCGCGGCAAGGGACAAGTTCGAGGGTCGACCGTACTGGGTCAAGAGGATACCGGTGCGCGAATGACCCGAATTGCGCGCTCGGAACTACATGACGAACCATTACTCAGTATCGATCAGTTACTGGCCAAGGTGAACGCGGTCACCCAGGAGGAGATCAACGAGGTGGCTACTGATCTATTTAGTGAGCCATTGCGGCTGGCGGTCATTGGGCCATTCGCGGATGAATCGGTGTTCACCGGATAGGGTCCTTGCATGGCTGCAACCAATATCAAGGTCGGGGTTGTCGGTGCTCGAGGCAAGATGGGCGCCACGGTGGTAACTGCAATAGCGGCCACCGATGACTGCGAATTATTTGCCGCGATTGATATCGGCGATTCGCTAGACCTGCTCAAGGGTGCTGATGTGGCAGTGGATTTTACGACACCAGACACGGTAATGGGAACTTTGGAGTTCTGCATCGGCGCTGGAATCAACGTGGTGGTTGGGACAACAGGGTTTGACTCGGCCCGCATTGCGAAGGTGCGTTCTTGGTGTAGCGCGGCCCCGGGTGTGGGCGTGTTGATTGCGCCGAACTTCGCGATTGCGGCGGTACTCATGATGGAGTTCGCCGCAAAAGCTGCCAGCTATTTCGAGTCGGTTGAGATCATCGAGTTACATCATCCGGACAAACTTGATGCACCGTCGGGCACGGCACGGCATACGGCGGCCTTGATTGCGCAGGCGCGTCAGGCGGCCGGCAGTGCCGCGATGCCAGACGCCACCACGAATGGGTTGGCCGGGGCACGGGGTGCATTGGTTGATGGGATCCCGGTGCACTCGGTACGAGCCCGCGGCCTGATGGCCCACCAAGAAGTGATTTTTGGTGTTGCCGGTGAGACTTTGACTATTCGGCATGATTCATTTGACCGGACATCATTTATGCCGGGAGTGCTGCTTGGAGTTCGCTCGGTAGGCGCCCATCCTGGGCTAACGGTGGGGCTGGGCAGTTTCCTGAAGCTTGGCTAGCACCTGCTATTTGGCAGCCCAGTTTTCGATTGCAATGGCGGCGGCGTCATAGGCGCTGGGCCGAAGCCAGGTGTCCAGGGAGTTGCGCGCAATGTGGGTAGCTACCGTTGAGCCGTCGGTTAACTTCAGGGCTACTCGACCGGCGCGGCTCTCGGTGTTTGCGACACTGGACCAGGGTCCAATTCGCGTAGTGAACATACGTCGAATGGCAAAGCCGCCGTCATTGACGTAGGTTCCAGTTGCCCAACCACGCAGCAGGATTAGCAGGGCGCTGGCCAGTGCCGCGCCGGTCAGTAACACCGGTATTAGTCCGGCACCGGCGGAGCCCATAATGGCAACGCCACCGAACATGACCAGAAGCAAGGTGAGCACGACCAGCAGTAGTAGGCGCCAAGGGCCACGGGCGGGGATTCGTATCATGCGCACTTGGCGGAATTGAGCGTCAACCGCGGTATTTGCCGGGGGCCAGAGAAACCAGAAGACGGGTCGGCGCGGTTCGGGGATCATGCGCCCAGCCCAGTAGCACGCAATAGTGCAGCGGTGATCGCAGCCGCGAGCACGACCGCCAGGAATGGCGCGCGTAATACCAAGGCCACGACTGCGACGGCAACGCCCGCCAGACGCGCATCAATTACCAGCGATTGCCCAGATCCAAAAGTTTGTACCGCTACCAAAGCTGAGAGCATGGCAATGGGTAGCAGCGCCGCGACACTCCTAATCATCGGGCGATCAAGGAGAGATGGCGGAAGGATGAAGCCGAAGAGTTTTTCCAGATAGCACCCGAGCGACCCGATCAAAACTGCAGCCCAGATCACGAGCGATCTCGCAACCGATAGCCGGCGAGTACCGCGATCAATGCCGAGGCGAGTACCGGAACACCCGAGCGGGTAAGGGGAGTTAGTACAAGTGCAATTGTCGCGCCGCCGGCGGCGATAGCCCAGGCGGTGCGATCGCGTAGCCGCGGCCAAAGGAGGGCGAGAAAGCCGGCAGGTATCGCCGCATCAAGCCCGAGCATTGCCGGGTCGCCGATTGCGGAGGCACCAAGTGCACCCAGTAGCGTACCAATATTCCAAAGGACGTAGACGCTGATGCCGGTTGCCCAAAATGCGTGCCGGCTATGGTCGACTATTGGTTCATGGGCAATTGACATAGCCGTGGACTCGTCAATAGTCAACTGAGCGGCTATCGGCTTTCGCAGGCCACGTAGATTAAGCGTTGGCGCAATATGCAGTGCGTAGAGCCCATTGCGGGCACCTAGCAACCAAGCCGTGAGCACCGCGGCGATCGCCCCGCCACCAGCACCGAGCACTCCAACGAGGGCAAATTGCGAGGCTCCGGTGAACATCAGGAGCGAAAGTGTTTGTGTCTGAATGGCAGTGAGCCCACTGGCGACACTTATCGCGCCGAAGGATAGCCCGTAGGCCCCGGTGGCTAATCCGATCCCTAGTGCACTTGAGGTGATTGGCCGCTTACTGCCTTTAGGTGATGGCGTCAAGGATCTCCTCGGCGCGTGGCAAGGCTGCGGCCAGATCGGCTGGAACGAGTGACAGTCGAGTCCGCCGCTCGAGCACATCGGCGACCGAACGGGCGCCTTCGCAGCGGACCGCGAACACCAGTTCCACCCCTCGCACCCCAAGTCCGGGGGCAAGTGGCTCGAGGAGATCGGGGTGCCCATCGGCTAAGGCGGCGACCCGCGCCGCCTCGGCGCCATATCGGCGGATCAACCGGGCGGGTAACGACTGCGCTGGGGCGGCGGGGCCCGCACCTACTAACGCGATATTTGTCGTTCGACAAGGCCGATCACTGATCAAATCGACGGCGTCTTGGGCCATTCGTCGATAGGTCGTGAGTTTGCCGCCGGTTACCGTGATAACCCCGTTTGCTCCACGTCGCACCAAGTGCCTGCGCGAAATATCAGCAGTCTCACCGTCCAGAGCAACGGGTGGGGCAACCAGTGGGCGAAGTCCGGTGAATGCGCCGACTACGTCAGCGGCATTAAGTGGGCTTTGCAGGACGCGTGAAACTTGGCCAAGGATCCATTCGATGTCAACGGCTGGGGTTCGAGGAACATCGGGAATCGGGCCAGGCTCATCGATATCAGTTATCCCGGCGAGCAACAGCCCATCTGGGCGCGGCAGGACGAAGCAGTAGCGCCCGTGCATTTCTGGAACCGGGATCGTCATTGCGGCGCGTGGTCGCTGCAACGTCTCCGCGCGCAGCACCAGGTGGGTGCCGCGTGAAGGGGTGATAACCACTTCCTCGTCAAAAGTCTCAGCCCAAACTCCGGTTGCGCTGATTACGTTTCTGGCGCGCACCTCGATTTGCTCATCGGTTTGATTGACGACGAGCACGCCGGTGCTGTCAGCGAAGAGCACGTGGTGGCCGGTGAGAATTCGAGCCCCGTAAGCGGCCGCTGTTCGTGCCACCGCAACAACGAGGCGGGCATCGTCCTCCAATAGGCCATCCCAAGCCAAGAGACCACCGCGAAGGCGTGTGCTGTCAATTGCTGGTAGTAACCTTCTGGTTTTCGCTGGGCTGATCACTTTCGCACCGGGCAGGATATGTCTGCTGGTACGCGACAACGCGCGCAGAGCATCGCCAGCGGCGAAGCCAGCGCGGGTTAGCACCGCTGAACCGAAACTAGTGTCGTTCATGATGGGTACCACCTGCGCAAGGGGGCGAACCAAGTGTGGTGCGATGGTCGTCATCAAGTGGCCGCGCTCAACCGCGCTCTCCCAGGCGACGTCAACTTGACCATTGGCGAGGTACCGCAGGCCACCGTGCACCAACTTGCTGGACCATCTCGAGGTGCCAAAGGCCAGATCTTGCCCTTCGAGGACCAAGACCGAGAGGCCACGGGTTGCCGCATCAAGGGCTATTCCGGCTCCGGTTATCCCGCCCCCGATGATAATTACGTCAAAAACCGTTGTGGTTAGTGCACTTTCATCCTCGATGCGGCGAGCTGGCGACAGGTCCGCCAGCGGGTCACCTACCTGGAGATATTCCGTGCTCATATGTGTCAGGCTTTCACAGTGACCGTCGGCCCTGATGCACTGACCCCGGACCTTGTCGATCGGTTCACTCGGTGGGGGCGCCCGAGTAGCCCGGTGACCCTCAGCGGGCCCGCCCAAGAGTTCTTGAAGACAAAGGTCGGGATGGCACCAGCGGCTTCGAATCTGCCGCTGCCAGAAATCTGCGTCCCAGATTCGAGGCTGCCGGTGCCAGCACTGGAGGCACTCGGCGCGGCGGTCGGGGCTCCGCAGGTGCTAATTGATCCCATTACCCGGCTCCTGCACAGCCGCGGAATGTCGTATATCGACATGCTTGCGCGTCGAGCCGCTGACACCAGCGACATCCCTGATGCCGTGGTTATGCCAGCGACCCACGACGAGGTTTTGGCGGTCCTGCAGGTTTGCACTAATTACCGGATTCGTGTGGTGCCTTTTGGCGGCGGCACTTCGGTGGTTGGCGGTGTCACGAGACCGGCTGAGGGAATCGGGATCGCTATCAGCCTGGCAAGACTTGGTGCGCTAATCGCCCATGATGAGCTATCAGGTCTAGTGCGGGTGCAGCCCGGCATTACCGGGCCCGAACTTGAGCGAATATTGGGCGAGCGGGGTTTCACACTGGGCCACCTACCGCAGTCATGGGAGCGGGCCACTATCGGCGGTTACGCGGCTACTAGGTCGGCCGGGCAGGCATCAAGTGGCTACGGTCGCATTGACGACATGATCGAGTCCGTGACATTGGCGACGCCAATCGGAACCTGGTCGGCGGGTCGGATTCCGGCAAGTGCCGCCGGTCCCAACCTGCTGCACTTGGCACTCGGCAGCGAGGGCGCATTCGGCATCATCACCGAAATCACCCTAAGAGTACGGCGCACTCCGAAAGCAAGTTACTACGAAGGCGCGATGGCGCCGTCCTTTGCTGCTGGTATTTCGGCTAGCCGTGAACTGGCCCAGTTGGGCTTGACCGGCAGCGTACTTAGACTCTCGGACGAGGCGGAGACAACCGCCTCCCTTGCGATGTCAGGGCCAACCGGTTTGAAGCGCAGACTATTCGACCGCTACCTAGCCTTTCGCAAAGTTGGCCAAGGCGCCCTGCTGATCCTTGGCTGGGAGGAGCAGTCAGCGGCGCTGTTGGATGCGCGTCGTGACGCGGCGTGGACCGTGCTGAAGAAGTTCGGAGTGGTGTCGTTAGGCAAGGGGGTAGGTGAAGCATGGAACCACAACCGGTTTGCAGGACCGTATCTGCGCGATACCTTGTTGGATGGTGGCTATCTGGTCGAGACTTTCGAAACTGCCGCGTCATGGAACTTGGTGCCTGACCTTTATGAGGCGGCTCGGGATGCGGCGCACCAGGCTTTAGCAACCGGTGGGCACACCGCGTACGTGATGGCGCATGTCTCCCACGTCTATGAGACAGGGGCATCTATCTACTTCACCGTAATTGACCGGGGCGGCCCCGAAGCGGGTCCGCGTTGGCGTGCGGCCAAGACCGCCATCAGCGGGGCCTTGCAGGCGGCCGGGGGCACCATCACTCATCACCATGGCATCGGCCGCGATCACCAACCATGGCTGCGCACCGAGATTGGTGGCATCGGCATCGGGTTATTGCAGGCGATCAAAGCTGAACTTGATCCGGACCAGATCATGAACCCGGGAGTATTGCTACTTCCGGCAGTATTGCCACGAGATAAAACTTAAATGGGCCTAAGACGGTGGTGGCGAGGGCGCGACAAACCTGAAATCACCCCGACCCGAGCGATTGATCGCGGCCTCTTGATCATCGCCTTGGTCTGGCAGGGCGCTTGGTTGGGCGCTGATCCGAGTCTTTGGCCGGTGGGGCACGGCCTCGGGGTGAACGCGCTCATTGTTTTGTCTCTTGCCACTTGGTTATTTCTACTCGGCACCGGATTTGGGCCCCTTGCCGATGCCAAGTGGAACCAGATTGCGCGTTATTGCGATATCGGGGCCACGGCCTTTGCGGCAGTTGCGCTCTTAATGCACGATCATGGTGTGCCCGAAGGCGCCTGGCAGGAGGGCGCTTCAATGCTGAACCTAACAGCGGGGCTCATCGGGTTACTCCTCGTTACCAAAGTCGCGGTGCCACTGTTGGTGGCCGTAGTTATAGCCGAGTTCGCGTTATTGAATCTGCGTGCGGTCATTGGGCTGCCCGATGATGGGTTGGTTGACCGGATGCTGTACGCGATCTACGCCTTAGCGATCGGTGCCGCCGCGGCCGGCGGTCGTCGAGGATTGATCATTGCGGCGGCACAATCCGAGCAGGAAGACCTTCGTGCGAGGGCGGCGCGTGGCCACAGCCAAGGCTTGGCTGAGGTGCAAAGTGCTTTGTCGGCGCACGAGCGAGGCCTGCATGAAACCGTTTTGAACACACTGACCGCAATCTCGATGGGCGCCGGGCACTCAGCGGATCTGCCCGCGCGTTCTGCAAACTGTCTTGAGGTCTTGGCTGGAGTAACGACGATTGCTTCCCCAGCAGGGGATCAGCACAACGGCTTTGCGATTGACGATCTCATCGCGGATTTGAAAAATGCGGGTGTTGAGATGGATGTCGATCTCGATCGGGCGCAGGAATTACCTATTGCCGTACAGGCGGCTGTGCAAGCGGCGATTCGAGAGGCACTTCTAAACATCTTGCGACACGCCAGAGCATCGCGCGTCGAAATTCGCGGCGGACACTTGGCAGGTCCCGGCACGGATTTTCACGTACGGATCAGTGACGACGGCGTCGGCTATGACGAAGCCGAAATGGTTCCTCGCTTTGGGATACAAGAGAGCATCATGAACTCGATGAATGCTGTCGGTGGCAACGCAGTGCTCGTCTCTGCCACCGGAGTCGGCACGGTCGTGCGGCTCGACTGGACCAAGAATCAAAAGTGGCGAAGCAAAAGTCGTGCATTGATCATCGAAAGCAGTAGTGCATTCGTGGTTCCGGTGATCTGCGCATTTGGCGCACTGGCGTTCCTTTCGATGATTTCGACACTTCCGCAAAGCATTGACCTTCGATACACAATTGGCGCCTTCGCGCTAGCCGTGGTCATGGGTGCATTGTTGATTTGGCGAAGTCGGTTCGGGCTGGTACCGGCATGGTTGGTGGCTCTGGTGTGCGTGGTTGCCCCATCGATTTATGGTTTCCAATCCCAGGGGGTCGGTGGCGCCGGAGGTGTCTGGAGTGACTGGGCTTCAGAGGTAATGATTGCGCTACTTATCGTGGTCGTAGCGATGGGCCCGTGGTGGGCGTGGATCCCTGCGCTGGCCGCATGGGTTTATGCCCAAGGCGCCTTAATGGAGTTACTTCGGCCCGGGTCTGCCTTGATTATCGCGGCCGCACTATTTGCGCGAAGTGTGCGAAAAAGCGTCCGCGCCTACATTAGAAATAGTGATCAGCAAGCTACCGCCGCAACTGAATACTATGCCCGCGCGGAATCTCTGCGGCGCTTAGACCACCGATATGAACTGCTGCGGGCAGCGGGGGCGGTGGAGTTGTTTGCCGATCTGGCTGCTGGTCGGGCCGACCCAGCGGATCCGTTGGTGCGATCGGCATGTGCGCGTGAAGAAAGGTTTATTCGCTCGATCATGCGGCTGGACCCATCCGGCGACCCACTCCATGGGTTAGCCGCAAAACTCGCGGTATTGGCATTGAACCAAGGCGTACCACTAGATATTGACCTCGGCCCACCCGGGCAGGCACCGGCGGGTGCACTTGACAGGTTGCAATCCGATACCGCATCGGCTCTTTCGTTGGCAAGACCCAGAACACCTGCCAAACTGTCGGCGCGGGTCGAGGAAGACTTTTTGGTGGTGCGGTTTGTGGCCACCTTGTCGCATGAGGTAACGGGGGAACAGTTGTTTGGCAACGGGCGCGAAGAGCAGGCGGACTATTTGGTGCTGATAGATCCCGAAGGCAACTTGCTCATTGAGGCGCGTTTCGCGGTACGGAATGAGGCACGTCTTGCCGGCCGTTGACCGCCCCTCGACTGTCCCGCCGGGGGTTTTGATTCGGCTGGCGATTATCGATGACCATGAAATGGTCCGGGAGGCGTTGGTTGCGCTACTAAGTTCCCCTGAGCAGCTGTTCGCAGAGGTCGTTTATCGGGGCGACAGCCCCCATGAGGGCGCCGCGGCGGCTCCCGATGTGGCCTTATTGGATATTGACCTCGGTGCCGGTGGCATCTCGGTAACCGACGCTGTTGCCTGCTTGATGTCGGCTGGCGCCGCCGTGCTGCTAATAAGTGCTTTCGAGGATCCGGTGGCGGTGCGAGCAGCTATGTTTGCCGGCGCATTGGGTTTTGTCCCCAAGCGCGCCTCGCCGGCGTCTTTGCGTTTGGCCATCGAGACGGTTGCCGGTGGGGAGTTTTATCTCTCGGCGGATCTAGCGGCGATTCTTGCGACGGCCACGGAGTCGCCTGGCTTGAGCCCACGTGAACTTACGGCCCTGCGGTTGTATGCATCTGGCCTGAAATTGTCGGCCGTTGCCCATCGCATGGGCATCTCACCGCACACCGCCAAGGAGTACCTAGATCGGGCCCGGGCCAAATATGCCCAAGTGGGGCGAAATGCGCGCACGCGCACCGAGTTGTACGCACAGGCGGTTAGAGATGGGCTGTTGGACCAGGAACCGTGACCCCTGCGATGGGGACATCCGCGACGTGACTTCCGCTAGTTATCCGGCTCTACTTAACTATTGGCCGGCGGGCACGGGGGATCCGCCGGCCGCCATTATTTAGTCACCTGAGTTGTCTCTGATATCGGTCACTAATCGCACTTCGCGTAAAATTTTGTCATCGCTGATGACTCGATCCCGGTACGCGGAGTCCGGGCCCCAGCCGCAGGAGCTAAGAAATCCTCGAGTGATTTCGTCAGCGAGTGGCAGCCAAGTGACTAAGGTGACGTGCCCGCTTGCACGAACTTGCTCGACTGTGGCAGCAATAAGCCTGGACCCGTGTCCCAACCGGGTGTGACCTGGGTCCACGACGAGGGCGAGCAACTCTGCGGTACCGGGGTTGGCATCCGGATCGGTTCCGGCACCGAAGGCCGCATAGCCGACAACCACATCGGTGCCCAAGGTGTCTGCTACCGCAACCATGAGCCGGTGGGTGGGGGTGGGTGGATTCAAAATCGCCGAGGCCCAAGCCATGGCAAGTTCGTCTTCATCGAGTGCGGCCAGTTCAGCAGCCGGCAAGATGTTTGCGTAATTGACCCGCCACGTGCGCACTTGGAGCGCGGCGATGTTGTCGACATCTGGCGTTCTGGCTGGTCGCACTCCGGTCGGCACTCACCTATTGTGCCGCGCCACTCGCGCAGCCACATCTTGGCGGCATCTTGACGGCATCGTGGCGTCTGCCAGATAGGCTGGGCGCGTGACTGAAATCCCTAGGTTGACTTTTCGAAGCGATGTCACGGTCGAGTTAGTGCGTTCGGGGGCAAGTGACGCCGATGTGGTTTTCGCGGCGCGAGTATCGACAGCGGGGGAACAGTCCCTGGCTGATCTACAGGCTGATCCCGCCGCTGCCAAGGGGTTGATCAGCTACCTGATGCGCGAGCGTCATGGCAGCCCGTTTGAGCACAACTCTATGACCTTCTTCGTGCAGGCCCCGATATTCGTCTGGCGTGAGCATATGCGCCATCGCATTGCCAGCTACAACGAAGAGTCCGGTCGCTACCGCGAGTTGCAGCCGGTGTTTTATGTCCCAAATCGCGCGCGCAATGTGGTGCAGGTCGGCAAGACCGGGGCCTACGAGTTCCTGCCTGGCGACGATGCGCAATACGCGTTGATCGATTCAGCCATGCGTGAGTCCTGCACCCAGGCGTATTTGGCCTATCAAGACATGCTGGCCGCCGGAATCGCCCGGGAGGTGGCTCGAATGGTGCTCCCGGTGTCGATTTTCTCCAGTGCCTACGTGACGATGAACGCCCGCGCTTTGATGAATTTCCTTTCGTTGCGGCGAAAAGCCGAAGACTCGCAGTATCCGTCTTACCCGCAGCGCGAAATCGAGATGGTGGCGGAGAAATATGAAGAGAAATGGGCCGAGCTGATGCCCCTGACGCACGCTGCCTTCGTCGCCGCCGGCCGCGTTGCGCCTTGACGATAGCCTTGGGCTATGCCCGGTCCTAACAGCGCCCGCCAGCCCTTTGGGGTAATGCTCACGGCCATGATCACCCCGATGCAGGCCGATGGCAGCCTTGACCTCGTGGGAGCCCAGCGCTTGGCCACGCACCTGGTCGATAATTTGGCCCATGATGGCCTGATCATCAATGGCACTACCGGCGAGGCATCGACCACCACCGATGCAGAGAACCTCGACCTGATCCGCGCAGTTGTTGAGGCCGTTGGTGATCGGGCGACGGTAGTCGCCGGGGTAGGGACCAACGACACGGCCCACTCGGTAGAAAGTGCCAAGGGCGCACTACGAGTCGGGGCCCATGCGGTCATGGCAGTCAGCCCTTACTACAACCGGCCACCTCAGGAAGGACTGGTTGCGCATTTCAAGGCCGTTGCAGACGCAACGGACCTACCCCTGATCGTTTATGACATTCCCAAACGCACCGGGGTAGCGATCGAGACCGAGACGTTGGTACGTATTGCCGAACACCCAAGAGTCATTGCCTACAAGGATGCGAAAGGTGATCTTGATGCGAGCCAATGGGGGATGGCGCGCACTGACCTAGCCTGGTATTCCGGTGACGATATTTTGAACCTGCCACTGCTGGCACTTGGCGCGGCGGGAATGATCTCGGTGGTGGGTCACCTTGTCGGTGACCGGCTCAAGGAGATGGCGAGCGCATATTCAGTTGGCCAAGTCGAGTTGGCAGTTGAAATTAATCGAAGTCTGCTCCCGGTCTACACCGGAGTATTTCGGACCCAAGGTCTTATCTTGATCAAGGCGGCACTCGCTGAACTCGGCTTGCCGGCCGGGCCAGTTCGATTGCCCTTGGTTAACGCGAGCCAGGAGCAATTGGCGATTCTGCGCGCTGATCTTGCCGCTGGCAAGGTCAGCGGGTTCACCGCATGAGCCGAGGCGATCTACCAGCGCCACCCGCGCTGCCCAGTGGTGGCCTGCGCATTTTTGCCCTCGGCGGTCTGGGCGAAATTGGGCGCAATATGACTGTCTTTGAATTCGACGGGCGGCTATTGATCGTCGACTGCGGGGTGCTCTTTCCGGAGGAGTCGCAGCCTGGAGTGGATTTGATTCTGCCGGATTTCGGTCCGATCAAGGAGCGCCTCGCGGATATCGAATGTGTGGTTCTAACCCACGGGCATGAAGACCACATCGGTGCCGTTCCGTACCTCTTGCGCCTACGCGAGGACATCCCGTTGCTCGGCTCGCGGCTGACCTTGGCTTTACTTGAGGCCAAACTGAAGGAGCATCGAATCAAGGCGATAACCCTTGAGGTAACCGAAAGCCAGCAAGAGAAACTGGGGCCATTTAATCTGGAGTTCCTAGCTGTCAACCATTCGATCCCAGATGCGCTCGCCGTGGCGATCACCACACCGGCTGGCGTCGTGCTACATACCGGTGACTTTAAGATGGATCAAGTGCCACTTGATAGTCGAATAACTGACCTAAATGGGTTTGCCCGCCTTGGTGATGCTGGTGTTGACCTGCTATTGATTGACAGTACCAATGCTGAGGTTCCCGGCTTTGTTCCGAGTGAGCGTGACATCGTTCCGGTACTAGATGCCGTGTTCCTTCGGGCCGAGGGCCGCATCATCGTGGCGTCTTTCGCATCGCATATCCATCGGGTGCAGCAGGTCATCGATATGGCGGCGCTGCACGGCCGCAAAGTTGCGTGGGTGGGCCGATCGATGATTCGAAATATGGGCATCGCCCGTGACCTTGGCTACTTGCAAATCCCGGGTGGGCTGTTGGTTGCCGTCGAGGATCTTGCCGATCTGCCCGATGACGAGACGGTGTTGATCTGCACTGGATCACAGGGTGAGCCAATGGCTGTGTTATCTCGCATAGCCAACCGCGACCACCCAATTACCGTCGGTCCAAGTGACACCATCGTGCTGGCATCATCGCTGATACCCGGCAATGAGAACGCGGTATTTCGAGTCATCAATGGCCTGTCGAAACTAGGTGCGCACATCATTCACAAGGGCAATGCTCTAGTTCACGTCTCCGGCCATGCGGCCGCGGGAGAATTGCGCTACGTCTACAACATCGTAAAACCACGGCACGTGCTGCCGGTCCACGGCGAATGGCGGCATATGCGCGCTAACGCGGAAATCGCCAAGGGTGTTGGTATCGCGCCGGATCGCATTTTGCTTGCCGATGACGGTGTGGTGGTGGATCTTGTCGACGGACGGGCTTCAATCACCGGATATGTTCCAGTCGGCTTTGTATATGTCGATGGTTCAAGTGTCGGTGACGTCACCGAAACCTTGCTTAAAGACCGGCGCGTGCTTGGCGAGGAGGGCTTCATCTCGATCTTTGCAGCGGTGGATCTCATCGATTCAAAAGTTGTCGTCGGCCCGGAGATTCATGCCCGCGGACTCGGACTTGATGATGAAGCGATGCTGCCACTGCTTGAACAGGTACGCGATGCGCTAGAGGAGTCCCTGCGCCACGGCACCACCGACCCCCATGAACTGCAGCAACTGGTCCGCCGCCGGGTGGGCAAGTGGATTAGCGGAACCCATCGCCGCCGGCCGATGATCGTGCCAGTAATCGTCGAGGCGTAATCGTCGAGGCGTAATTTTCGGCTGCCAGAGTTTTTTGGTGTCCGGGGCGGGCTAATTCCCCCCGGGGGTCCGAAAACCGGCTAATGCGCCTACGCGACACGCACCAGTGGGGAGGGTGTGACTACCGGGGCTGGTGGGTTTGAGTCGCTACGCTGCGGGTATGGCTTCCCGCACGTCTGCTCCGGCGCGCTCGCGCACCGGTCGCGGATCTTCCCCAGCGAAAAAACGTCCAGCGCGCCGACCATCGGCGCCCAAGGCCAGCGGCCCAGGGCCGGTAGCGCGCTTGTTTTATGCCCTCGGGCGGGCCGCCCGCGGCGGGTATTTGGCGGTTGCGCACGGCATCGGTTTTGTCACTAGGAGTATCGGATCTAGTGCCCGCGGCCTCGACCCGGCTCAGCGCCGGGACGGCCTAGCTCTTGCGTTCATCGCTGCTGCAGCGATTTTGGTGGCCGGTACCTGGTTTGGAGTTGAGGGCTGGTTCGTGTCCTGGGCGGCCATGGTCGCGCAGGCGCTGCTTGGCGCACTGGCTTGGCTATTGCCGATTTTGCTCTTGGCCTTGGCCTGGCGCTACCTACGGCACCCAGATGACGGTGCCACCACCGGGCGCATGCTGATCGGGGGCGCAGCGGTGCTGGTGGCCCTAGTTGGCGGCTGGCACCTAATCGGCGGGGCGTCAACTCCAAGTGATGGTGCCGAGGCGATGAGCGCTGGCGGTGGGGTTATTGGCTGGGTGGCGACGGCTCCGCTCGTTTCAGCTATCGGACCGATAGTCACCGGGGTGATTTACCTACTGGTACTCATTTTTGGCGTCTTGGTTCTTACCGCAACCTCGATAAGTGCGGTGCGCGCCAAACTTGCAGCTGGCGTTGGCGCGGTGGGCCGACTGGGTGCCCTGAAAACCGTGTTTAGTAAACACAAGGGCGTACCTAAAGTGCCGACGTTGGATCAGGACCCCGGCCTTGGTGAAATAGGTGAGGATTTTTCAACTGATTTGGTTGACGGGTTTGTTGGGGATGAGCCGTTCATAACTCCGGTCGCCGAAGACGAGTTTCGCCCCGCGGCGGGCCTGATGGCCGGCCTAGCGGCTACCAGTGCCACGGTGCGCCCCGATGCCACATTCGAGCAGGTTGGTCATCCGGCCCGCCATGAAACCCTTGCTTTGGCGCGCCCGATGAATGCGGTATCGGCAAGTCGGGCGCCGAGGGTCGTTGAGCAGTTGCCGTTGACCGGCAGCGTGACCTATGTGTTGCCACCAGCCAATTTATTGAAACCCGGTGCCGAGCATAAGACGGCGACCCGGGCCAACGATCAAGTCGTTGCCGCATTAACCGAAGTGCTCGAGCAATTCGGCATCGATGCCCAGGTGACCGGTTTCATGCGCGGACCCACTGTCACCCGTTATGAGATCGAGTTGGGGCCGAGTGTCAAGGTTGAGCGGGTCACGGCCCTTAGCAAGAACATCGCATATGCGGTGGCTAGTGCCGATGTTCGGATCCTCAGCCCGATTCCAGGGAAAAAAGCAATTGGCATTGAGATTCCGAACTCAGATCGCGAACTTGTCGCGCTGGCCGATGTCATGCGCAGCAAGGCGGCGGTAGGTGATCAGCATCCAATGGTCGCGGCACTGGGTAAGGATGTTGAGGGTGGGTTCGTGGTCGCAAACCTCGCCAAAATGCCGCATATCTTGGTAGCCGGCGCAACTGGCGCGGGGAAGTCCAGTTGCATCAACGCCCTAGTCACCTCCATCTTGATGCGCGCAACGCCCGACGAGGTTCGCCTCATTCTGATCGACCCAAAGCGGGTTGAACTTAAGGCCTACGAGGGTGTCCCGCATTTGATAACCCCCATCATCACGAACCCGAAAAAGGCGGCGGACGCGCTGCAGTGGGTGGTCAAGGAAATGGACCGTCGGTATGACGATCTAGCTCTTTATGGGTTTCGGCATATAGATGATTTCAATAAGGCGGTACGGAATGGGCGGGTAGATGCATTAGCCGGCAGTGAGCGAGTGCTGCACCCGTACCCATATCTGCTGGTTGTCGTCGATGAGTTAGCCGATCTCATGATGGTGGCGCCGCGCGATGTCGAGGACGCAATCGTTCGGATCACCCAATTGGCCCGGGCCGCCGGTATTCATCTGGTCCTCGCGACGCAGCGCCCAAGTGTTGATGTCGTCACCGGGCTGATCAAAGCGAATGTGCCAAGTCGCCTGGCCTTTGCCACCTCAAGCCTGACCGACAGTCGGGTTATTTTGGATCAGCCAGGCGCCGAGAAACTGGTGGGCCAAGGTGATGGTTTGTTCCTACCTATGGGGGCAAATAAGAGCCAACGTATTCAGGGTGCATTTGTTTCAGAGAATGAAATTCGGGCGGTGGTTGCGCACTGCAAGGCGCAGTCGGTTGCGGTCTACGCCGCTGACGTGACCTCAGCGGCAACCGGTGGGGTAAGGGAGGTCGATGGAGATATCGGTGACGACCTCGACGTGTTACTACAAGCCGTTGAACTGGTGGTCTCGACCCAATTTGGCTCGACTTCAATGCTGCAACGCAAGTTGCGGGTGGGGTTTGCGAAGGCGGGACGGCTAATGGACTTGATGGAGTCAAGGGGAGTGGTGGGGCCCAGCGAAGGGTCCAAAGCGCGCGACGTACTGGTGAAACCAGATGAACTCCCGGAGATCTTGGCGATGCTCAGGGGTGACAGCTAGCCGCGTGCGCCCAAGAGCTAGTGCCCGACTACTAAGCCCACCTTTTGTCCCCTGAATAGCCCAACGGGTCGCGGGCCTCGGTGACTGGTGCAGTGCGTGCCATTTGACTACGCTTCTGCAAAAGTGTCAGTCTGGAGGTCAAATGAGCGTTGGTTTGACCATCGGGGAGGCACGTATGGCGCAGGGTGTGAGCATTTCGGACCTCGCTGCGGCAACCAAGATCCGCGAAGCGTTGTTGCTGTCTTTGGAAGCAAATGATTTTGAGTGTTTCGGCGGGGCCGCTTACACGAGAGGCCACTTGAAGGTCATTGCCGCATTCTTGGACCTTGATGCGAACGCACTGGCGCATGAATTTGATTTGCAATACGCAGACCCGGTTTAGTCAAACTTGCCTCATCAACTCAAATTTCTACCGCTTACGTCCGCACTGACGGCCACTCCGTAGGCTGGGGCAGTGCCCCGGGCAACCAGCAGTAATTCGCAAAGTGTCGCATTGGTGACACTAGGGTGCGCGCGCAATGAGGTCGATTCCGAAGAACTCGCTGGTCGACTCACGGCCGCGGGCTGGACGATTGTTGATGATCCGACAGCCGCCGACGCTGTTTTGGTGAATACCTGTGGATTTGTCGATGTCGCCAAGAAGGATTCGATCGACGCAATACTTGGTGTTGCAGCGTTGAAGAGTGAACTCGGTGGGCCGGGCGCGGTGGTCGCGGTGGGCTGCCTGTCCGAGCGGTACGGGCAGGAGTTGGCAGCGCAGTTGCCAGAGGCCGACGCGGTACTGGGCTTTGACGATTATCCCGATATTGCCGAGCGCCTGAGGGCGATCGTGGCCGGTGATCGGCCACTGGCGCACCAGCCAAGGGACCGTCGATCACTGCTGCCGATTTCGCCGGTCGATCGGCCAGCAGCCTTGGCCTCGATCCCGGGCCATGGTGCAAATGAATCGATGAGCGTGCCCGGTTGGCAGCCACCGATTCTTCGCCGGCGCCTTGACGGTAGTCCGGTGGCGCCGGTGAAACTGGCGTCGGGTTGTGACCGCAGATGCACCTTCTGCGCGATCCCAGCATTTCGTGGCTCATTTATCTCCCGACCGGCCGCTGACATCATTGCCGAGATCAATTGGCTAGTTGATCAGGGTGTGCAGGAGGTTATTCTCGTTAGCGAGAATTCGACCTCTTATGGCAAGGACCTCGGCGATATTCGACTGATGGAGGCGCTACTGCCGGCAATCGGCAACGAAACTTCACTTCGTCGCTTGCAGGTTGCGTACTTGCAGCCGGCAGAGGTCCGCCCGGGCCTGATCGAAGTCATCGCCAATACCCCCGTGGTGGCACCGTATTTCGATTTATCCTTTCAGCATGCGAGTAGTTCGCTGCTACGGCGAATGCGCCGCTTCGGCGGGAGCCAGGATTTTCTCGCGCTTATTGACCAGATCCGGGCGCTAAACCCAGAGGCGGGGATTAGGAGCAACGTCATAGTCGGTTTCCCGGGGGAGACCCAAGCCGAGTTCGACGAACTCGCGGATTTCTTAACCATGGCGCGGCTCGATGCCATCGGGATATTTGGTTATAGCGATGAAGAGGGCACTGAGGCGGCCACCTTTGACGGCAAATTATCTGACGAGGTTATCGCCGCGCGGGTCGAGATGATCTCCGCGATCGCCGAAGAAGTCATGGCGCAGCGGGCCGAAGACCGAATTGGCACCACGGTTCAGGTTTTGGTCGAGGCCATTGAACTCACCGACGATGGTGAGCCGACCGGCCGGGTCATTGGTCGAGCCGGGCATCAAGGACCCGACGATGGCGCCACCATCATCGCTGCCTCAAGTCGCGGTAAGCGAGTGCAAATTGGTGATTTCATGGATGCGAATGTGGTCGATACCGAAGGGGTCGATCTCCTGGCGGAGCCGGTATGAAGCCGGCGAAGCCGGATGCTGCGGGCGATCAAGTCACCGGCGCCTCCGCGGTCAATATCGCAAATTTCCTGACGGTGCTGCGCATTGCCTGCGTCCCACTAATGGTGGCCTTGCTGTTTGCTTCAGGCGGGCATGATCAGGAATTACGCTGGTGGGCGGCCGCGGTATTCGTTGTTGCGGCACTAACAGATCTATTGGACGGTGCAATAGCTCGCCGCAAAGGTTTGGTTACGAATTTCGGGAAGATTGCGGACCCAATTGCCGACAAGGCCCTGATCGGGGCGGCCCTGATTTCACTTTCCATCCTTGGTGATTTGGCTTGGTGGGTGACGATCGTAATTTTGGCCCGCGAACTTGGGATAACCGTTTTGCGATTTTGGGTCATTGAGCATGGGGTTATCCCAGCGAGTCGGGGCGGCAAGGTCAAGACCGTCGCTCAGGGGGTGGCGATCACGATGTACATCGCGCAGTTTCCTGGTCTGCCTTGGTGGCCGGCGGCGAGCATGCTCATGATGGCCATTGCCGTAATCCTCACGTTGGTCACCGGCGTCGACTACGTGGTGCGCGCCGTTCGAATGCGTAGCCGGGCAAAAAAGCTGCCGGAAACTGCCTCATCATGACCACCGCGGCGGCCGTAGTAGCCGCTTGTGTTAACCAGGAGCTCACGCTCGCCACCGCTGAATCACTGACCGCTGGGCTTGTTGCCGCGAGGCTCGGTGAGGTTCCTGGGTGTTCGGCCATGCTGCGGGGTGGAGTGATTGCCTACGCAAACGAGGTGAAAGCCCAGGTGCTGGGTCTGGACCCGGCGCTGTTGGAGCGGGTGGTCAGTGAACACGTGGCAGCGGCACTGGCCCGCTCCGTGACTGAACTTCTACACAGTGACATTGGCATCGGCACCACCGGGGTGGCCGGTCCCGATTGGCTGGCAGGTGAGCCACCTGGCACCGTCTGGATTGCGGTTTACGACGCGCGAACCATGAACTTGCGCACCGAAAAATTGGCCCTGCCCGGGGATCGGGCAGCGGTTCGGGAGGGAGCCGTACAGGCGAGCTTCGACCTGGTGATGCGACTACTAACCGTAGGCTAGGGAATAGTCGTGGGTGCCGGCGGGTTACCGTAGGGGTAGGGGTAGGGGTAAGTGGCTGATCTGGTTGTTCCGGGTTAGCCTTTGACAAAGGGAGGCCCTGATGATCGTGCTTCGGCAGGTAGTTGGCGACGAGCTTCGTCGTCGCCGGCAGGACCAAGGCCGTACCCTGCGTGACGTATCGGCCGCAGCAGCGGTTTCACTTGGCTACCTTTCCGAAGTCGAGCGCGGGCAAAAAGAAGCATCGAGTGAATTACTCGCGGCAATTTGTGGCGCCCTCGATGTTCCACTTTCGGCGGTGCTCTCCTCGGTCAGTTCAAATATGGCTGAAGCTGAGACCGGTGACTTTGTATCCCGAGTTTCAGCACTGGTTATCTAACCTTCGGTGAGCCTGGCGGATTTCTGGGAGCGGATGGATCTCGTGCTGGGGCCGGTTTATTCGCGGTCTTGGGCAAATGACTTCGTCCTATCTGGTATTGGGCTCACCGTCCTTCAAGCCATCGCCGCAGGGGTCGAAACCCGGGAGATCTGGCGGGCGGTCTGCGCGGCTACCGAGGTCCCGAGCACCTTGATCTAGGTTGTTGCCATGCGGCTGCGTCGGGGGGCTCCACGGGAGCTCTCGTATGTGACAGTCGTTACCTACGGTCGCACAGGAAGCACCGCAATCCAGGCGAGTCTTAATGCCTTGCCCGGTGTCTTGGTGCGAGGTGAGAATTACGGGGCCATGCGCGGCCTCGGCACTTACCTGCAGTCGATCGCAGAAGTTGCCGACCGCCACCACGCCCGCCGGCCCACCCACCCCTGGTATGGATCGGCGAACCTGGACCTAACCGGGTTATTGGCCGATGTTCGGCGCCATGTCCTCGAGCAGGTCCTGCGGCCGACGGCCGACACCCACTGGATTGGGTTCAAGGAAGTTCGCTATGAGACTGGGCATTTCGCAAATTATGATGAGTTGCTGCAGCATTTGATTTTTCTCGGGCACCTTTTCCCGGGTTTACGGTATTTGATGAATGTGCGGGCGCCAGCCGACGCGGCAAGTAGTGGTTGGTGGCCCAAGAATCCAGATGCGATCGAGGTACTAACAACTACTCGGGCTTGGCTTCTAGAGTCGGTCACAGATCTAAATGCCTTTTTCGGTACCCATCGAGCCATTGGAGTTGCATACGAGCGGTGGGCTGCGGACCCGCAAGTCTTAATCGATGCCTATGCCGGCCTTGGTTTGCCCCGAGCCGATGATGCGGTCCGCGCTGCATTAGCCGAGCGGCTTGCGCACGGGCCGCACCAGTGATCACGGTCCTAGTTTGATGGCAACCCAAGTAGCTCTTTCGGACGCGGCCGTTGCCGAGGTGCAAAAGCGAACCATTTGGGTGCTGTCGTCGGCACAAGTACTAAGCGGAATTGCAATCGCCGGTGCAGTGCCCGTTGGTGCACTCATCGCCGCTTCAATCGCTGGGTCGGATGCCGCAGCAGGCTTGGCACAAACATTTGGCATCCTGGGTTCCGCATTGATTGCCTTGCCACTGGCCCAAGTCGCGCTGAGTCGAGGTCGGCGCGTGGCCTTAAGCACGGGTTTCGGCATCGGTGCGGTGGGTGCGGTGATAATCATTTATGGCGCGGTCCTGCGCAATCTGGCCCTGGTTTATCTGGGTTGCACCGTCTTTGGCGTCGCATCGGCCGCCGGGTATCAAGCCCGATACACGGCAACAGATCTGGCCCTAGAAGAGCACCGAGCACGCGCCCTTTCCTGGGTGGTGTGGGCAGGCACCATCGGTGCCGTACTCGGACCGAATCTACTGAATTTCTCCGGTTCGATCGGGATGGCGCTAGGCCTGCCGCAGCTGTCCGGGCCCTATATCATCTCGGCGGTCACCTTGCTGGCGGCGACCGTGGTCCTCTTCTTGTTTCTGCGACCTGATCCCTACTTACTCGCGACCGCGAATCGGGCGGCAAAATCCGGTGCCGTTCCGCGTCCTAAATTGCGGGCTGCCCTAGGGCATGTGCGAGGGCGGCCCCGGGCCATCTTGGGGATTACCGCTGTGTCGATTGGGCATGTGGTGATGGTGATGGTGATGGTCATGACGCCAATCCATATGGCTCATGTTGATGTGTCCTTGCAGCTCATCGGGTTGGTAATCAGTGTGCACGTGGCCGGGATGTATGCCTTTTCACCGATTGTCGGCTGGGGGGTGGACCGGCTTGGTCGAATTCAGGTAATCGTCATCGGGATTGTGATCTTGGCGGCCGCCTGCATCATTTCGGGCTCAGCCCCTGGCAATAACACCTGGCAACTGGGGATCGGTTTGTTCTTGCTGGGCTTGGGGTGGTCATGCACCCTTATTGCCGGGTCCACCCTATTGACCGACGAGGTAGGGGCAGCGGATCGTCCCGCGGTGCAGGGCCTATCGGATTTGGTGATGAATGTCGCCGGCGGGGTCGGTGGTGCCATCGCGGGCGTAATCGTGCTCTTCGCCTCATATGCCGCTCTTTGTGGTGCATCTTTGGTCCCGTTGATCGGTCTGGGCGCACTCGTAGCTCTTCCGGCGTGTCGTCGCCATTCGAACACCCGTTCGATATAGATTCCTGTCACGAGATCAGGTGGGTTCTCCTCCACACCGGCTAGTTCGGGGGTGGTGGCTAGCCCGCCGATGTCAGAGGGTCGCCTTACCTTTCGTAATCCAACGAACATGACCACCGACCAGACAGGGAGAACCACCCATGGCCAGTACAGCCGGTGACCGCGAGAAGGCCCTGGACGCCGCACTCGCCCAAATCGAACGGCAATTCGGCAAAGGCTCAGTGATGCGGTTGGGTGAGGAGGGTCGGATCCCGATCGATGTGATCCCGACTGGCTCGATTGCCCTGGACGTGGCCCTTGGTATTGGCGGGTTACCACGCGGGCGCATCGTTGAGATTTACGGCCCCGAATCGTCGGGTAAGACCACCTTGGCCCTGCACGCGATCGCAAATGTGCAGGCCGCAGGTGGACTAGCAGCCTTTATTGATGCCGAGCACGCACTTGATCCCGACTACGCCTCACGGTTGGGGATTGACCTCGACAGCTTGTATGTCTCGCAGCCCGACACCGGCGAACAGGCCTTGGAGATCACCGACACCTTGGTGCGATCGGGCGCCCTTGACCTAATCGTGATCGACTCCGTCGCCGCGCTGGTTCCACGGGCGGAGATCGAAGGAGAAATGGGCGATAGCCATGTTGGCCTGCAGGCCCGCTTGATGAGCCAGGCGCTACGCAAGATGGCCGGTGCCCTGAGTAATACCAACACGACCTGCATTTTCATCAATCAGCTGCGCGAGAAGATCGGTGTAATGTTTGGCTCACCGGAAACCACGACCGGCGGCAAAGCCTTGAAGTTCTATTCATCGGTCCGCCTTGACGTTCGCCGCATCGAGACCCTCAAGGGTGGAACCGAGGCAGTTGGTAACCGCACCCGCGTAAAGGTCGTTAAGAACAAGGTTGCACCGCCCTTTAAGCAGGCCGAATTTGACATTTTGTACGGCGAAGGTATCTCGCGTGAGGGATCACTTATTGATGTTGGAGTTGACCAAGGGATCGTTAAGAAGTCTGGCGCCTGGTTCACCTATGAGACAGATCAATTGGGTCAGGGCAAGGAGAATGCTCGGACTTTCCTGAAAGACAACCCAGACCTCGCAAATGAAATTGAGAAGCGGATCAAGGAGCAGATGGGGATCGGTGCCCGGCTTGATGCCCCTGCCGACATACCGGCGCTGGCGTTGCCGGAGGCACCAAGTGCTCCCGAGGTGGCGGTTAAGAGCTCCGGTAAATCTGCGACGAAGCCAATTGACCTGGAATAAGAAGAGGTAATGGAGCAGGAGCGTTCGGCGCAGGATTTCGCGCAGGATGCGCGAACTATCGTGTTGCGGAAGCTAAATTTTGCAGCGCGTACCCGTTCCGAGTTGGCCCGGGACTTAGCCGCCGCGCACATCCCGGACCTAATAGCCGGGCAGGTTCTAGACCGCTATGTCGAGGTTGGTATAATCGATGACGCTGCACTTGCCGAATTGTGGGTGACCTCGCGGCAACGAACCAAAGGCAGTACTCGATCGGTGCTAAAGCATGAGTTGCGCAAGAAAGGGGTAAGTGATCTTGATGCGGAAGCGGCACTCGCGCTTATTAGCGATGATGATGAATATGAGCGGGCGCGGCGCCTGATCGCCAGCAAGTTGCGGGCGACCTCGCGGCTGGCGCCAAAAGTGCGTTCAAGACGCTTAATGGGTGTATTGCTGCGCCGGGGCTACCCTCCTAATCTGGCGAATGCGGTGATCACTGAAGCCTTGGGGGAGTGCGAGTAATCTCACCAGAGTTGGGTTTGCGGGTTAGGCGAATTTCGGGCTTAATGGGCGTTTCCGTGGATACTACGAATTTTCGGGGGTTGCTGCCGTGCCTGGTCTGTCGAAATGGGCGATTCGTCGCCCGATAGTCGCCCTTATTGCTTGGGTAATCGTACTTGGTGCGATTGTGGGTTTGGGGAGTCAACTTGGTGGCGAGCTCAATGACTCATTCTCCCTGCCAGAAACTGAATCCACGGTTGCCCAAGAGTTGCTGACGACCGGTGGCGATAGTGCCGCCAGTGCTGGCGCGGGCGCGCGGGTAGTTTGGTCACCGGCTAATGGCTCTGCGGTTGATGCAGGGGTGCTCAGTGAGATCACCCCGGTCCTGCAGGAGCTCGCGGGCTTGGCCAGCGTTAGTTGTATCACGATGCCGACCGGCGCCAGCTTGGGTTCGGATTGCCCGGCCGCACCGGCGGGAATGGACCCGGATCAGCTACAGCAGTTACCCGTCGAGCAACAACAGCTGATCGGCGATGCGGCGGCGGCTTTCGCGGCGGCATCGTCCGCGGTCAGTCCTGATGGTCGTGTTGCGTACTCGAATGTGACTTTCCAGGATGGCTTGGTCTCCGCAAGTGATGGGGCCGCCTTCTTGGCGGCGGTCAAGGGCGCTAACACCGAGACACTGCAAGTGGGTGCCAATGGTCAGGCCCTGGAGTGGGCGGCTCAGGAGCCACCAAAGAGTGAGGCCATCGGTATCGGAGTGGCGATTATCATCTTGCTGATTGCCTTCGGCTCCGTCATCGCCGCCGGGATGCCAATCTTCGTTGCGGTGGTTGGGTTGGCGATGGGTCAGATGGCGGTACTTCTCGTCGCGAATTTCCTCGATGTTGCCACCTTCGCGCCCACCTTGGCTGCGATGATCGGGCTCGGCGTTGGCATTGACTACGCGCTGTTCGTCATGAACCGATTTCGGCAGGCGGTGTTGGCCGGCCATGAACCAAAGGCCGCGGCGCGCGAATCGGTGGAGACCGCCGGCCGAGCCGTGCTTTTCGCTGGTGGCACCGTGATAATTGCGCTACTCGGTTTGTTTGTGCTGCGCATTAATTTCTTCAATGGCCTCGCCGTTGCTGCCGCATTAACAGTCCTGATGGTAATGCTGTCGGCGCTTTGGATGCTGCCGGCGCTACTAAGTCTGTTGGGAACCAAGGCACTTGGCATCCGGTTGCCTTGGGGGAAGAAACCCGGTGTTGCGCACCCCGAGGGTAAGCGCTGGGCGCACTACGGCCATAACCTGCAACGCCGCCCGTGGCTCACGACCATCGGTGCCGTCGCTGTCATCATGATTTTGGCCATTCCGGTGCTGAGTTTGCGCCAAGGGTTCGCTGATGATTCCGGTAAGCCGGCGGGCAGCAGTTCGCGTATTGCCTACGACCTAATGTCAAGTGGCTTTGGCCCGGGGGTTAATGGCCCGTTCTTTGCGGCCGTGAAACTCCCTGCGGCAAATGATGTCGCGGCTTTTACCCAGGTGGTTACCGGGCTGGGTGCTGCTGATGGGGTTGCCGCTACGTTGCCAACCGCGGAAATGATCCCGCTCATCGCGATGAACCCTGACTCTTTTGGTCCAGATGGCACGGTCGCGACCATCATGATCACCCCAACCTCCGCGCCGCAGGATGCGGCCACCACCGAGCTGCTGGATCGACTTCGGGCGGAGGTGAATCCGGATCTGGAGGCCACGACCGGCGCCCAGATTTATATCGGCGGCGCCCAAGCGATCACCTCGGATTTCACCACCGTTTTAACCGATGCGCTGCCGATCTTCCTACTGGTGGTAGTTGGGCTCGGCTTCTTGGCCTTGGTCTTGCTGTTCCACTCACTCGTGGTGCCACTGACCGCGGCAGTCACCAGCCTCATGAGCTTCGCGGCCGCCATGGGCATCACGGTGGCGGTGTTCCAATGGGGCTGGTTGGCGTCACCCCTTGGCATCAGTGGTACCGGGCCGATCATGCCGTTCTTACCGATTATGGTTTTCGCGATCTTGTTCGGGTTGTCCATGGATTATCAAGTGTTCCTGGTGACCCGCATGCAAGAGGAGTGGGCACGAACCGGTGACAACGCGGCATCGGTTCGGCGCGGGCTCGCGGGCTCTGGCCGGGTGGTGATGATTGCCGCGGCAATCATGGCAAGTGTCTTCTTGGCTTTCGTCCCAACACCGGAGGCAACTATCAAGTTGTTCGGTATTGCACTCTCCTCAGCCGTGATTATTGATGCCTTCTTGGTGCGACTGGTCCTGGTTCCCTCCTTAATGTCGATACTCGGTAAGGCAAACTGGTGGTTGCCCGGTTGGTTGGATCGAATCTTGCCGCGGGTGCAAATTGAGCCCGGGGCTGATGAGATCCAAGATGATGACGATGACTTAACCGGTGGTGCCGCACCGCGCGAATCAGTTTCGGTCTAGCATTCGGGCTAGGCCAAGTTTCTCGCCCTAGCGGTTCATTTGGGCGGCTGGGCCCATACACTCCACTGACGTTTGACTGGCGGGAGGAGGGGTATGAAATCCGGTGGCTTTCTATCGGGCACCTCAAAGATGGCGGCATCCTACCAAGATCTGAACGGCCCCGAGATTACTGACCAAGTGCGCACCTACCAAGTGCGCACCTACGGGTGTCAGATGAACGTGCACGACTCGGAGCGCCTATCGGGGCTGCTGGAGTCGGCTGGCTATCAACTCGTCGCTGACGGCGCGGTAGCTGACGTAGTTGTCTTCAATACCTGCGCCGTACGCGAGAACGCGGATAACCGCTTATACGGAAACTTGAGCCATCTGGTCCCGGTCAAAGAGGCTAATCCCGGAATGCAGATCGCAGTAGGCGGCTGTCTCGCGCAAAAGGACCAGGGCGAGATCTTGCGTAAGGCCCCTTGGGTCGATGTCGTCTTCGGCACCCACAACATCGGTGCCTTGCCGTTGCTCCTGGAGCGAGCCCGCAGTCAGGGTGAAGCGCAGCTTGAAATCAAGGAGGCCCTAGAGGTCTTCCCTTCGAGTCTGCCAACCAAACGTGATGCGGCCTATGCGGCCTATGTCTCCATCAGTGTTGGGTGCAACAACACCTGTACGTTTTGTATTGTGCCCGCGCTGCGTGGCCGCGAGAAGGATCGAAGGGCCGGTGACATTCTCGCCGAAATCGGCATGCTGGTCGATCAAGGAGTCTTGGAGATAACACTGCTTGGGCAAAATGTGAACGCCTATGGTGTCGAGTTCGGCGACCGCGAGGCCTTCGGGAAACTATTGCGCGCCTGTGGGCAAATCCCCGGCTTGGAAAGGGTCCGGTTCATCAGTCCCCATCCACGTGATTTCACTGACGATGTAATTGACGCGATGGCCGAGACCGCAAATGTCATGCCGCAGTTGCACATGCCCTTGCAATCTGGATCGGACTCGGTCCTGCAAGCGATGCGCCGGTCATATCGTCAGGATCGTTATCTTGGAATAATTGCGAAGGTCTACAAGGCGATGCCCGAGGCGGCGATTACCACCGACATCATTGTCGGGTTCCCCGGGGAGACCGAGGAGGATTTCCAGCAGACCGTGCACGTAGTGCGCGAGGCGAGATTTGCGGGCGCCTACACCTTTTTATACTCGCAGCGACCGGGCACACCGGCCGCCGAAATGCCTGGGCAAATCCCGCATGAGGTGATGCAGGATCGGTACCTGCGTTTGGTCGAAGTGGCAAATGACATTGCCTGGTCCGAAAACAAGCGGCTTGTTGGGCGGACAGTGGATGTACTGGTGGCCGGTGGCGAAGGGCGTAAGGATCTAAAGACCGAAAGAGCCTCAGGGCGCGCGCCGGATAACCGCTTGGTACACGTGGCGCAGGGATCGGAGTTTGGTGTCCTGCGACCCGGTGACATTGCCACCGCGGAGGTTACCTACGCCGCACCTCATCATCTCGTGGCCGACCGTGTTATCTCAGTACGCCGTACGCGGGCCGGTGATCTGGGTGAGCAGCCGGTGGATAACTCCGTGTTGTTGGGGTTGCCGGCGCTGCGCCCAGTGTGAGTCATAGATGACAGTGCTAGCGATCGTTGGCCCGACTGCCGTCGGCAAGAGCGCACTGGCTGTCGCCGTAGCGAGACGCTGCCGCGGTGAGATCATCAATATCGACTCGATGCAAATCTACATTGGTATGAACATCGGGACGGCGACACCGAGCGTGACCGAGCGGGCGGGGGTTGCGCACCACCTCGTTGATATCTGGCCGCCAGATCACGAGCTGGCTGTCGCGGAATACCAGCAGGTGGCACGGTTGGCTATCGATGATGTGATATCTCGTGGCGCGCAACCGATAGTCGTCGGGGGTTCCGGCTTATATGTAATGGGAGTCTTGGACGATTTGCAGTTCCCGGGTACTGATCCAGTCATTCGTGCGAACTTGGAGGCACAACTCGAAGCCGAGGGCCCCGCGCAGTTGCACGCACGTCTTGTCCTTGTCGACCCGGTGGCAGCGGCGGCGATCTTGCCGACCAATGGGAGACGCATCGTGCGGGCCCTGGAGGTGACCCAATTGACAGGTGAACCTTTCACCGCGACATTGCCGCCACCAATTTCGATTTATCCGACCGTCCGAGTCGGGCTGGAGATCGAGCGGGGAGTACTCGACCAGCGAATTGCCGATCGAGTCGAGCAGATGTGGGAGGCCGGCTTTGTTGACGAGGTGCGCCACCTTGCAGAATCAGGATTAGCAAATTGGCGCACCGCGTCAAGGGCGCTGGGGTACTTGCAAGTGCTGTCTTATCTTGGTGGGCATTGCACTGAGTCGGCGGCTAAGCAGGCGACTATTGATGCGACGTCAAAATTTGCCCGCCGCCAGCAGCGCTGGTTTAGACGAGACAAAAGAATAAATTGGCTGAACTACGATGCTTCAGATTCCGTTGAGCGGGTCTTGGCACTCCTTGAGTCTGACACTTTGACGTAGTATTCGGTCCCGAGCAAGACGGCAGCCAGTGGCCCCGGTATCCGGGTCAGTACGGCGAGGGTGCGTACCGTTCCATCAGCACCCGCTTGGGATGCGTGGGCTCGCAGGGATTGGCGTTTAGCGCCCATGAAGGGGCGAACATCTATCCGGTGGGTGATGTGGGCCCTTGGAGTCCAGGCCTGGTCGAATTCGCCGTTATCCCAGTCACTCGGGGTGAGGTGCAATCTGGCTGCTAGCCGGGCGGCTCGAGCGATGGGCTCACGAGGCAAGGTCGCTTCGAATAACTGTGGCGGGCGCTTGGCGAATACCGCTGCGGCCCGGACGGCCCGGTGCACCTGCAAATGGTCGGGGTGCCCATAGCCCCCGGCAGGGTCGTACCCGATGAGGATTTCGGCCTCCTCCTCATCCAAGATGGTGGCGATCTTCTTCGCTACTTTGAAGCGGTCCAGGTGGGCGAAGCCCTCGGCGTTTTCACCCCGGAGCCCAGAATCCGGATAATTCAGCGGCACGATCCGGTGCACCCCCAGCGCATCAGCGGATGCGGCCAGCTCGGCCTTCCGACGAAGTCCGAGCCCATCGGACATTTGCGAAGTGCTGAGTCCGGCTTCACCATTGGTCGCTACGACCAGCACTACCCGGTGGCCTGCTGCCACGGCTTTGGCCATGGTGCCGGCGGTGAGCAGGGCTTCATCGTCTGGGTGCGCGTGCACGAACACCAAGGTGTGCGGCGGGTGGGGCGTCATGATGGACCCATTGTGCCGTACGGTCCAAGAGTGAGAATTGCGCATGTCACTGATTGCTACCTGCCACGTACCGGAGGTATCGAGTCGCAGGTGCGCGCATTGGCCATGGCGCAGGCCTTGGCCGGGGACCAAGTGCGGGTCATCACCGCCACCCCTGGGTCGCATGGGGTGCCAACTCGGTCGCAGCTGCTTGACGGTGCGCTGATTGATGGAGTTCACGTACACCGGGTAGCGATGCGACTGCCCTTTGAGTTACCAATTCACTTACGCACCAAAGCCCATGTGAGCGAGTTGCTGACTGCGCACGCTGTTGATGTCGTACACGTGCACGCCGGTGTGATCTCCCCATTCGCCTGGGGCGCGATACGAGCCACCCACGAACTGGCGATACCTACCCTGATTACGGTTCACAGTATCTGGGGCCCACTGGCTCGCCCCGCTTTTCGAGCCGCCTATCAGGCCGGCCGGTTATCGCTTTGGGGGATGCAGGTTTCGGCGGTTAGCAGTACTGCTGCCAACCTGATTGCGGACGCATTGCCTGGTCTGGTCGAAGTGCTTGTAGTCCCAAATGGCATCGACCCGGATCAGTGGCAAGTAGCGCGCCACCCACGCGGTGATGCACTAAATGTGGTGACCGTAATGCGATTAGCTCCACGCAAACGTACTATCGCATTGCTTAAAGTCATGGCTTTAGCAAGGCAGAGTGATCGTCGAATTAACCTCACGGTAATCGGCGACGGTCCGGTTCGCTCGCGGGCGGAGAAGTTCGCTCGAGACCATGGGCTAGCCGGTTTCGTCAGGTTTACCGGCCGCCTTGACGCTGCTGAGATCAAGAAGGTGTTTGCTAGCAGCGATGTATTTATTCAACCGTCGATCAAAGAGTCTTTTGGCTTGGCGGCATTGGAGGCCAGAAGTGCCGGGTTACCAGTTGTGGCCCGATCCGGTACCGGCACCACGGATTTCATCACCGATGGCGAAGGGGGGCTGATTGCGCCTGATGACGCTGGGTTGGCTGCAGCACTGGTGCGGCTAGCCGGCGATCGTGACCTGCTTGAGGCACTGACTGCGAGGAACACTTCTACCCCGCCGACTCAGACTTGGCCGGTGGTTCTCGAGCAGGTGCAGGCCGCATACTTAGCGACCATCGCACGTAGTGGCACCTAGACTGAGCTTATGGCCCCGTTGAACGAAGTTAAGTTCATCAAGGGCCATGGCACGGGCAATGACTTTTTGGTTATCCCCGATCTCGATGGTGTACTTGATCTCACCGCCAATCAGGTTCAGCTCCTTTGCGATCGGCACAAGGGGGTAGGTGCTGACGGCATCTTGCGCGTCGTTCGTACCAAGCACATGACGGAGTTCGTAGATCAAAGTGCCGGAGCTGAGTTCTTCATGGATTACCGAAACGCTGATGGCAGCTTGGCCGAGATGTGCGGCAACGGGGCTCGGGTATTCATCCGGTACCTCGATGCCACCGGACTCATCACCGACAGCGAGGTTAATATCGCGACTCGAGGTGGCCTATTTGCGGCGAAGATGAATTCCGATCTAAGCGTCACCATCGATATGGGACGCGCAACTGCAACGGCGGTGGGTTCGGTTTCGGTACTTGTTGCGGAGCAAGTCTGGCCGGCTAGCGCCCTGACGGTTCCGAATCCACATGCGGTGGTGTTCGTTGACGACCTTGCCGATGCCGGTTCGCTACTTCTTGCACCGAAGGTGCGTCCGGCTGATGCATTCCCCAATGGGGTAAACGTGGAGTTCGTCGTGCTGGTGGCCCCCGGTCAGGTAGCAATGCGCGTATTCGAACGTGGGGTGGGTGAAACTCAAAGTTGCGGTACCGGTGCCTGCGCGGTGGCTTGGGCTGCTGCGCGGCGCGCCGGGGAGCCTGTGCTGCCTCAGACCACGACCGTTGGGGTACCCGGGGGCACGGTCTATGTAACCGAGACCGCTGACGGGCATCTGCTATTGACCGGCCCTGCGGATCTTGTCGCCCGCGGCACCGCCTTGTTGCCCTAAGGGCCCTGTGGATGATCATTTGGGGGATCGCATTTCTCATGGCACTCTTAGGCGCACATGAGCCCCAATGACGCCTTCACCCACGACCACTTAGCCCGCGCCTATTTAGCTGACGACCGGGACCTCTCGGTTGATGGGCTTGAACTTGAGGAGCGAAATGCTCTGCGCCGGGTGGCCGGGCTCTCAACTGAGCTCCAGGACGTCACCGAAGTTGAGTACCGGCAAGTCCGTCTAGAGCGCGTGGTACTGGCCGGTGTATGGACTTCGGGTACGGCGCAGGCGGCTGACCGGAGCTTGGCTGAACTGGCGCTATTGGCAAAGACCGCCGGCTCAGAGGTGTTGGCGGGCGTCAGTCAACGCCGCGACACCCCGGACCCGGCCACCTACCTAGGTTCCGGCAAAGCCGCCGAGCTTCGCGAGATCGTAATCGAGCACGAGGCTGACACGGTGATTTGTGATGGGGAGCTGACACCGGGGCAACTGCGAAAACTTGAAGAGATCGTGAAAGTGAAGGTGGTCGATCGCACGTGGTTGATCCTGGACATCTTCGCCCAACACGCGCGCAGCCGGGAAGGCAAGGCCCAGGTGAGCTTGGCGCAGATGCAATACCTACTGCCGAGGCTGCGCGGGTGGGGCGAGTCGTTGTCGCGGCAGGCCGGTGGGCGCGCCGGTGGAGCCACCGGCGGGGTTGGCACTCGCGGGCCAGGTGAAACCAAGATTGAGACCGATCGACGCCGAATTCGAATGCAGATGACCAAGCTTCGGCGCGAGCTCAAAGAGATGGAGAAATCCCGTACTACGCAGCGGGCGGCCCGTCATCGTGCCGGCATCCCAGCGGTTGCTATTGCCGGCTACACGAACTCGGGCAAGTCCAGCATGCTGAATCGGATGACCGGTGCCGGTGTGTTAGTCGAGGACGCCCTTTTCGCCACCCTTGATCCAACAGTTCGCAAGGCGCGAACGCCAGGCGGTCGTGATTACACCCTTGCCGACACCGTCGGGTTTGTTAGGCACCTGCCGCATCAACTTATTGAGGCTTTTCGGTCGACACTCGAGGAAGTCAAAGACGCTGATCTGATCTTGCACATTGTCGATGGTTCCGATGAGGCACCGCTTGAGCAGATCAGTGCGGTCCGTGAAGTACTTAATGAAATCGACGCTGGCAACGTGCGCGAACTTATTGTCATTAACAAGGCTGATATTGCCGACCCGGAGCAGGTGGCGCAATTGCTACGCGCCGAGCCCCATGCTTTTGTGGTTTCAGCGATGACGGGCGAAGGCCTTGAGGCACTGCTCTTGGCGATCGAAGGGGATCTACCAAGCTTTCTACGCGCTGTTGATGTGGTTATCCCTTACCAGCGTGGAGATCTCATCTCCAGGGCGCACTCGCAAGGCGAGGTGCTTGCGGTCGAGCATATTGCGGCTGGCACCCATCTGACCGCCCGCGTGCCCGAGCAGTTGGCGGCTGAGATGGTGCAGGCAGAACATGGGTGAGGTATCGGCAATCGACGACGCACTCGACCGAGTGATTGAGTTCATCGGTGGCGACAGCCGATCAGGTCAGCATCTGATGGCCAATGCGGTGGGTGCCTCACTCTCGGGTGCCGGACACCTGATCGTGCAGGCTGGCACCGGCACGGGTAAGTCGATGGGGTACCTGATCCCGGCGGCTCTCTATGCCACCTCGCATCAGCAGGCCATCGTGATCGCGACAGCCACCTTGGCACTGCAAAAGCAGTTGATGGACCACGACCTGCCCCTACTTGCCAGCGCACTGGAACCACTACTGCAGCGCCCGGTTACCTACGCGGTACTAAAAGGTCGAAACAACTACGTGTGTCTGCAAAAACTGCATGGCGCGATTCCCGAGGATGAAAGTGCCGCACTATTTAGTGCGCCGAAGAGTGCGCTCGGGGAGCAGGTGGTGGCCGTTCGGGCTTGGGCGGAGCAAACGAGCACCGGTGACCGAGACGAGTTCCCGGATGAAATTGACCCGCGGGTTTGGCGCAGTTTGTCGGTGGGTCGCCGCGAGTGCATAGGTGAGACCAAGTGCAGTTTTGGCCAAGAGTGCTTCACCGCCAAGCGGCGCCTGATCGCCCAGGAGGCTGACATCGTCGTGACCAACCATGCGATGCTGGCAATAGATGCCCTTGAAGGCATCCCGGTGCTGCCAGAGCATGCCGGGGTGGTCATCGATGAAGGACATGAGCTAGTTGACCGCGCGACAGCGGCCGTTACCGGTGAGTTATCGGTGGCCATGGTGGAAAAAGCGGGTTCGCGCAGCCGTAAACTCTTGGACCCCAAGAATGTGGAGTTCTTGCAGCGGGCGGCCGATAGCCTTGAGGACGCCCTTCGCAGCACTGCTGCTGGGCTAGTTGGGCCCACCCGGCTAGAGCCACTCGGCCGCGAATTGGTGCTTGCGCTGACGCTAATCCGCGATGCCTGCTCCAGTTCGATGACCGCCCTTAATGCCGACAAGGATAAAGACACCGATGTTTTAGCGGCCAAGCAACAGGCTCGAGGTGCCCTCGAAGAGGTGCACGACGTAGCTGGAAGCCTGCTGACCGCTGGACCCCAAGATGTGGTGTGGCTTGATCCGGGGGAGAGTCGAGCAGCGGTGTTGCGGATGGCGCCACTTTCGGTCGCGGGCCTATTGCGTGAGGCGCTGTTCAGTAAGACACCGGTTGTGATGACAAGTGCGACGTTGACCGTGGGTGGGGCTTTTGATGCATTGGTGCTCTCGCTCGGATTAGCTGACCAAATTGTGACCACGATGGATGTTGGATCTCCATTCGATCATGCAGCGCAGGGGATTTTGTACGTTGCTGCCGATCTTCCGGCGCCCGGGCGCGATGGTGTCGCGATGGAGGCACTCGATGAATTGGCTGAACTTATTGAGGCGGCCGGGGGGCGAACCTTAGCCCTGTTTTCAAGTTGGCGCGGGGTTGAGCGAGCAGCCGACTTTCTGCGGGTTCGCCTCGACACCATTGCCACGCCGCTGTTGGTGCAGCGCAAGGGTGACGCTGTTGGGTCGCTGGTGCAGAAGTTTGCATCGGACCCGGCGACGGTGTTACTCGGCACGGTTTCGCTTTGGCAAGGAGTCGATGTCCCGGGAGACTCGTGTATTTGCGTGGTTATTGATCGGATACCGTTCCCGCGGCCAGATGACCCGCTAATGGCAGCGCGGCAACGGGCCGTTGACGATGCCGGCGGTTCGGGATTTCGGGCCATTGCCGTGCCGAAAGCCGGTCTGCTGCTGGCCCAGGGGGCGGGGCGCCTTATTCGCGGAATGGACGACAAGGGTGTTGTCGCGGTCCTGGATTCGCGCTTAGCGACGGCCGGATATGCGCGAGCGCTCCGGGAGAGCCTGCCACCGTTTTGGTACACCACCGATCGCGCCAAAGTGGTCGGTGCGCTGGAGCGCTTGCGTGACGAGGCGCCAATGCGAGGTTAGGCGCTCAGGTGCATTGCGGTTGTCGTAACTACAGGCGACGCAATACTGAAACGACCTTGCCCATCACCGTGGCTTCATCACCGAGAATGGGTGCATAAGCGGGGTTGTGGGGCATCAGCCAGACATGACCATCGCGACGTTTGAATGTCTTCACGGTGGCCTCGTCATCGAGCAGTGCTGCCACGATGTCGCCATTTTCAGCGGTGGGTTGCTGCCGAACCACCACCCAATCCCCATCACAGATGGCCGCATCGATCATCGAGTCGCCAACTACTTTTAGGAGGAAGAGTTCGCCTTCACCTACTAGGTCACGTGGCAGCGGGAAGATGGTCTCAACTTCTTGCTCGGCCAAGATCGGGCCACCGGCCGCGATTCGGCCAAGTACGGGCACATAGGCCAAGTCGGATTCTGGGAGCGGGCTTTCAACGAGCCGAAGGCCGGCTGGTGCACTGGGTTCGGCAACCACTAGGGCCCGTGGCCGGTTTGGGTCGCGGCGTAGGTAGCCGAGTTTTTCCAAGGTACCCAGTTGGTGCGCCACGCTGCTCGGGGAGGTCAAGCCGACTCCTACGCCGATTTCGCGGACGCTCGGGGGATAGCCCTGACGTTCGACTGTCTCGCGGATTACCTCAAGGATGGCGCGTTGGCGTGCGGTGAGCCCGGTTTCATCCGGTGGTCCGTCAGGCAGTTCGATTACACCAGTGGCCACGGGGGGCTCCAATCGTTATATGGGGTGACAGTGGGCAAAATCCGCAGGATTCCTCAGGAATCCTCAGGAATCCTTAGGAATCCTCGGGAATCCGAGGAAACCTGCGAAAACTGCGGAAATCTGCCAATTGTCAGACCCCAGGTTCAAGGTAAGTCAGAACCTAGCGAACATTCCCAAAATATTCAAACATATGTTCGAATGTCGGCTGGACGTGTCGCGATGATCGTGCTATAAATCGTACATGTGTTCGATAGTACACCTGTTCGAAGACGAACGAGAATCTTTGATCTGCAGCAACCAGCTTGGCAGCAACACACCGAAACCGGCCCATCTGGGCCCCGCCGAAAGGACGAACCAATGGCACTCACCGCGCCCTTCCCCGCGCCCCGTACTACTACCCGCATGACCGCACGCAATAGCTCTCGCCAAGCCAGCCAGCAGCCCCGAGTTGCGGCTACCGGTGCGGGTGCTCGGCAACTCCCCCTTCGCCTGACGACCAGAGGGCGGGTAGTGCTGCTGGCGGCCACGATATTGGCCCTGTTCGCCGTCGTGGTTGCCTTCGGGGGGTTCACCGCTGAAGCGACCGGCGCGGTACCCGGGCCCGGCGCCGGCCCAGTGGCCGCGGTCGTGGTGGTGCAGCCGGGGGAGTCCTTGTGGTCGATTGCGCAGCAGGTGGCTCCGGGGAGTGATCCGCGGGAGACCGTGAGCCGGATCCGCGATCTAAATGGCCTAGCCGATGCGATAGTCACCCCGGGTCAATCCCTAGTGGTTCCGGCAATCAACTAGTTGCCGCAGGACTACCATCGAGTTTCTCAGTGTTCGCAATCTCGACGGAGTCGCAATGTCCGCAGTTGGCCGGTACCGGGTTGAGCGTTTTGTCGGTGGGGCGCGCACTCAGGTTTCCGACGAGGTCGCTGTTGAAGAACCACTTGAGATCCGAGTTGCGGATTGCCCGCCTTGGCTGACCATGCGCACCCCTGGCGATGACATTGACCTGGCACTGGGCTGGCTGGTTAGTGAAGGGGCGATAACCGCCGCCGCTGATGTAGTCAGTGCCCAGGAACGCAGCAGCGGCGATGGCCTTGATCGGGCGAGCTCGGTAACGGTCGCCTTGCGGGCTGGTGTTGAGCCACCGACAGCCAGAGCGTATTCGGCGAGTAGTAGTTGTGGGGTGTGCGGTTCCGACACCAATCTCGATGTCCTAAGTAGGTGCGCCTGGCCCCTTGGCGACGTGACGGCGGCCGTTAATGCGCACACTTTGCTTGGCTTTCCGGCGCAGTTAAGGTCTGCTCAACGTGGATTTGGTCGCACGGGCGGGCTACATGCCGCCGCCCTTTTCGTCGCGAGCACCGGTGAGCGTCTGCACGTGCGTGAGGATGTGGGGCGCCACAATGCGGTGGACAAAGTTGTTGGCTGGGCGCTGCGCGCCGGCCGGCTGCCGGGATCTGACTTAGTACTTCAGGTCAGTAGCCGGGCCTCGTTCGAGTTGGTACAAAAAGCTGCAACCGCCGGCATTCCGATCCTGTCCTCGGTGTCCGCGCCGACCTCGATGGCAATTGAGTTGGCACGTGCAACGAACGTAACCTTGGCCTGTTTTGTCAGGGACACCACGTTCAACGTTTACTCGGCGCCGGCGCGAATTAACCAGGCCCCATGATCGATCAGGGCGCCGCCGATGTCTCGTATGTGATCTTGACGGGTGGGCGCAGCAGTCGGTTCGGCACCGACAAAGCGCAGGCCGAGATCAACAGCGTGTCCCTGCTGGATCGGCTTTTGGATACCTTGCCCGTGATGTCCTCGGTGTCCTCGGTGTCCTCGGTGCCCTCGGTGCGTGTGGTGATTGGCCCGGAGATTCAAGGGGGGCCGGCTGCTGCAGTCGATGCAGGTATCGCTGCCATAAGTACGCGGTGGGTGGCGGTGGTGGCGGTCGACATGCCATTTGCGTCACCGGTGATTGCGTATTTGGTTCAACTTGCCCTTGGGATAAAAGCCGATGGTCTGATTCCGATCGACGCCGGCGGCAAAGAGCAGTGGCTGTGCGCTCTTTACCAGGTGGCACCGCTCAGGGCTGCGGTGGCAGCTTTCGGCTCGGTTGCCGGCGCCCCCCTGCATAAAGTTCTGGCGCCATTGAATCTGCACCGGGTGCACTTACCCGGTGAACTCGCCAGGTTGCTGATAGATATTGATACGCCGGCCGATCTAGCACGCGCGCAATTACTCGACCAAACAAAGGGAGTCAGCAGATGAGCGATACCCAAGCCTGGGTTGACGCGGTAAGCCACGAACTCGGTCTCGATACCCCGGTCGATGTGCCGGCCTTGCTGGACCTAGCCAAGGTGGCGGCGCATCAAATTGAGCGGCCCGCGGCTCCGCTCACCACTTACCTGCTGGGGTATGCGGTCGGGCAGGGCAAGGACCCACGGGTGGCCACCGACCAAATCACCAAATTGGCACAGAATTGGCCGCCGCGGGAGCCAGTTGTGCCCGATTCGGCCCAAAACTAGCCACGACGCGCCGGGGCCGACGCCTTGCGTTCCGCGGAAATCCCCGATACCTTCAAGACCCCAAGATGTAGTAGTTACAGCCCGGTGATTCCTCCACAGGTTGTGGTTACGGCTCCACAGGGTATCCACAGGACGTCCCCAAGATTGGTCCCGCGGGTAGGAGAAGTCCCCGAAGTGGTGTGACGCAAGTGAAACAAGAGTCGAAAGGGAAGGGAGGTACACAACATGCGGTGTCCATTTTGCAAGCAGGATGACTCCCGGGTCGTGGACTCCCGAACCACCGAAGATGGTGCGGCAATCCGCCGCCGCCGGGAGTGTTCGGCCTGCGGCCGGCGTTTTACCACCGCGGAGAACACGGTGTTGCTCGTGGCAAAGCGGTCCGGGGTCCAAGAGCCATTTAGCCGCGCCAAGGTGATCGGCGGGGTGCGCAAGGCGTGCCAGGGTCGCCCGGTCAGCGAGGATGACCTTGGCAGACTGGCGCAGCGCGTCGAGGATTCGGTGCGCGCCGCCGGCAGTGCGGAGATCCCGGCCATGGAGGTCGGTCTGGCGATCCTTGGCCCACTTCGTGAACTTGATGAGGTTGCCTACCTGCGCTTTGCATCGGTGTACCGCTCATTTGACAACCTCGAGGATTTTGAAGCCGAGATCGCTCTCTTGCGTGCTGAGGGTGAACCACTTGGCCAAGAGCCGACAAGTTCAGCAGTCACAAAAAAGTCTTCCCAGTCCAAATAACCGCTCGATGCGAAAGGCACCATGATGACGATCACCACCAGCACAGATACCGGCTTTATTCACAACACCTTGCAGCAGCCAGGTCTTGTCATGGAGCGCGTTTACACCACCGAGGGCCTGCACCCCTACGACGCGATTAACTGGGAGCGGCGCGACGTAGTGCAGAACAACTGGAAGACCGGTGAAGTGGTGTTTGAGCAGCGTGGGGTCGAGTTCCCTGATTTTTGGAGCGTCAACGCATCGACGATCGTCACCACGAAGTATTTCCGTGGTGCGGTAGGCACCGAGCAGCGCGAGTGGAGCCTCAAGCAATTAATCGACAGAGTGGTGCTGACTTACACCAAAGCCGGCAAGGAGCACGGTTACTTTCGCACCGACAAGGACGCAGAGATTTTCGAGCATGAACTAACGCACATGCTGGTGAACCAGGTATTCAGCTTCAATTCCCCGGTTTGGTTCAACGTCGGCACCGTATCTCCGCAGCAGGTCAGCGCCTGCTTCATCCTAAGCGTCGACGATCGCATGGAGTCGATCCTGAACTGGTACCGCGAGGAAGGCATGATCTTCAAGGGTGGTTCCGGTGCCGGGCTGAACTTGTCCCGCATTCGCTCGAGCAAAGAGTTGCTTAAATCATCCGGCGGCACGGCATCGGGGCCGGTTTCCTTCATGCGCGGTGCCGACGCGTCTGCTGGGACCATCAAATCCGGTGGTGCTACCCGGCGGGCGGCCAAGATGGTGGTGCTAGATGTTGACCATCCCGACATCGAGGAATTCATCGAGACGAAGGTACGCGAAGAGGACAAAATCCGGGTGCTTCGCGACGCTGGCTATGACATGGATCTTGGTGGCAAGGATATCTCCAGCGTCCAGTACCAAAATGCGAACAACTCGGTGCGCGTCTCCGACATGTTCATGCAGGCGGTTGAAAATGGCGAGCCATTCGGCTTGACCGCTCGCACCGATGGCCATGTGGTCGAGACCGTTGACGCACAGACTTTGTTCCGCACTATGACCGAGGCAGCATGGGCATGTGCTGACCCGGGGATTCAGTACGACGACACGATCAACGATTGGCACACAAATCCGGAGACGGGGCGTATCAATGCCTCGAACCCGTGCTCGGAGTACATGAGCCTGGACAACTCCTCGTGCAACCTAGCGAGCCTTAACCTGTTGACCTTCCTCAAGGAGGACGACACCTTCGACGCGGAACGCTTTGCTAAGGCCGTCGAAATCATCATTACCGCGATGGACATCTCGATTTCCTTCGCCGACTTCCCCACTGAGCCGATTGCGGACACCACCCGCAAGTACCGGCAATTGGGTATTGGTTACGCGAACCTCGGTGCGCTACTAATGGCGACCGGGTTGCCATATGACTCAGATGGTGGCCGTGCCTTAGCCGCGGCGATCACCTCGGTCATGACTGGAACGGCTTACAAGCGAAGTGCAGAACTAGCTGGAATCGTTGGCCCCTATGAAGGTTACGCCCGCAATGAGACCGGTCACAAGCGGGTTATGCGTAAGCACGCGGCCGCGAATGACAACGTTAGAGGCGTGACAACTCTCGATACGTCAATCATGAAGGTCGCACATCGGCAGTGGGAGCAAGGACTCAAGGTCGGTGAGAAGAACGGCTGGCGCAATGCGCAGGCTTCGGTGTTGGCTCCCACCGGCACGATCGGTTTCATGATGGACTGCGATACCACCGGAATCGAGCCTGACTTCTCCTTAGTTAAGTTCAAGAAACTGGTAGGCGGTGGCTCCATGCAGATCGTCAACCAGACGATCCCGCGCGCACTGCGACGCCTCGGCTATACCGAGGAAACCATCGAAGCCATTGTGGAGTTCATCTCGGAAAACGGTCACGTGGTTGATGCACCTGGGCTAAAGACCGAGCATTACGCGGTGTTTGATACCGCCATGGGCGTGCGCTCGATCACTCCGATGGGACATGTGCGCATGATGGCGGCGGTACAGCCTTTCATCTCCGGTGCTATTTCTAAGACCGTCAATATGCCCCAGTCGGCAACGGTAGAAGAAGTAGAGGAGATCTATTTCCAAGGCTGGAAGTATGGTCTGAAGGCGCTGGCCATCTACCGCGACAACTGCAAGGTCGGCCAACCATTATCAGACGGTAAGTCGGCGAAGGTCGACGAGATTATTGACTCAACAGCTGATGCGATCGCGCAGTTAGTGGGCCAGCCAACGCGCCGTCGGCTGCCGAAGTCGCGTCCTAGTTTGACAACGAGTTTCTCAGTGGCAGGTGCCGAGGGCTATATGACCGCTGGTAGTTACCCAGATGACGGCCTGGGGGAGGTATTCCTCAAACTCGGTAAACAAGGGTCAACCCTTGCCGGGGTGATGGATGCTTTCTCGATTGCCATAAGTATTGCGTTGCAGTACGGAGTGCCGCTTGAGGCTTTCGTTAGCAAGTTCGTGAACATGCGCTTTGAGCCCGCGGGCATGACCGACGATCCTGATATCCGGATCTCGCAGTCGATCATGGACTACATCTTTAGAAGGCTGGCCCTTGACTACCTGCCCTATGAAAAGCGGGCGGCGCTCGGTATCCACAGCGCCGATGAGCGGGTCGCGACGGTTGAGGCTAACTACGCGCAGTACGCACCAGCTGCTTCGGCTGATCTAGATATTGACATTGCTGACACGCCTGAGTCCGCCGAGGTGGTTACGGTGGTCGAAACAGTGGCAGCCCCCGAGCCGGTACGGGCCGCAAGTAAGGCGCACTCAAGCGCCGAACTCCTTGAGGAGATCACCGGTACGGCATCTGATGCGCCGCTTTGCATGACGTGCGGGATCAAGATGCGGCCGGCGGGCAGTTGCTACGTCTGTGAAGGCTGTGGCAGCACATCGGGGTGCAGCTAATTGGGGGTCAAAGCGCTGGAGCCTGAACCACTGGAGCCCGAACCTTGGTACAGTGCCGTTTCACCTCAATTAAGGGAGAGTCACTTATATGAACCTCGGTGAGTCCATTTGGACTTTGCTCGTGATATTCCTAATGATCATGTTCTTCATGATCTTCTTCATGGTGGTGTTGGATCTGTTCAGCGATCATGAGGAAAGCGGCCTCGCCAAGGCGGTGTGGATCATCTTCTTGATCTTGTTCCCGCCGATCACCGTGCTGATCTATGTCATTGCTCGCGGCAACGGAATGGCAAAGCGTCGGCAGAAGCAAGTTGATCAGGCGCAAAGTGAGCAGAAGGCCTATATCCAGTCAATGGCTGGCAGTACTTCACCTGCAGACCAGATCGCTTCCGCGAAGGCGCTTTTGGATGCCGGTACCATTTCGCAGCAAGACTTTGATTCGTTGAAGGCCAAGGCGCTAGCCAGCTAGGGCATGTTGTCCTTCATTTTGGGCTGCCGGCCTAGTTCGAATCGCCCAAAATGAAGGACTCACCCGTGCAGCGGGCTCCCAAGCTAGATAGCCAGGTCCGGTGGGCAGCACTTAAACTGTTGCCAAGGATTGGCCTGATGAAGCCGCTGCCAGTTGGCGATTGGCTCGGAAGGCGGGCACGGTCAAATCTAATTCAGACCAAGTTGGGGCGAATCAAGCAAAAGCTCGCACCCGCGCCTGCCGATATTGAAGTCGCCGACCTCACTTGTCCGAGAGCCGACGGCACTTTGTTGCCACTGCGTCTTTACCGCCAACGGGGGAGTCGGTCAACTGCGTTGATCGTGTACGTCCATGGCGGTGGCATGATCATGGGCACGGTGGGCGCATATGACGCGGTGTGTTCGAAGTACGCGGTATTCGCCGATACTGCGGTGCTGTCGGTTGACTACCGACTTGCACCTGAACACCGGTTCCCGGCTGCGGTGGACGATGTCAGCTTGGCACTAAAGTGGGCTCGAACTAGCGCGATGGAACTACGTGTCGATCCAAGACGTATTGGCATCGCCGGTGACAGCGCAGGTGGTGGCATTGCCGCGGGCGTCATGTTGAAGTCGCGCGATGAAGGCTTTGCGCTATCCGGTGCGCTGCTGATCTACCCGATGCTTGACGATCGGACGACTACTTACCCGGCCGCCGGCCCTGAACTCACCGGACCATTTGTCTCTTGGACTTATAACGACAACATCACCGGTTGGCAGGCGCTACTAGGCGACACGGTCTCCGGATCGGTCTCGCCGTATGCGGCACCGGCGCGCGAAACGAACTTTAGTGGACTCCCACCTGTGTACATCGAAGTTGGTGACCTCGATATCTTCTACGCGGAAGATGTTGAATTCGCGAGGCGAATTCGCGCGGCCGGTGGTGATGTCCAATTGCATCTTCGCCCTGGGTGCCCACACGGCTATGAGGTGGTGGCACCGAGATCTAGCGTGGCGCGCCTTGCGATGCAGCAACGCTACGATTTCTTGCAGGCTCTAACCTAGTTACTTGCGGGTGATAGTGCCGAAATTGGGCGTTATCGTGCGGTCTGGCGGATTTTTCTGGGGCAGGGACCTGCATGAATACGGCGTTTTCGCGTAAGGTTAAGGCACCCGGGGCGTATTTACGGTCGCCGGTGTTCGAGGGAGTGATAATGGGCAGCAACACAAAGTTCAAGGTTCAAGCGCTGGTCCCGCTGGCACTTGTCGGTGCCCTACTGCTTGGCGGGTGCTCATCGGAACCCGAGCCCGTACCGACGCCAAGTCTGTCCTCGGCCTTGGCTGCCCCGAGTGAAGATGCGGTAGTCACTTTTGATGCGCAAGCTACTTGCGAGACTTTCTTTCAATTGGATTTATTACGAAGCACACTGGCAGTCGGAGTCAAAGACTTAGGCAAGAAGGAGCGCAGGGCGTTGCTGGTTGAGTATCAGCAATTGGTGGCTGACTTGGCTGGCACCGCGGGCGATGCAGCAAACTCAGGTGAGCTACCGCAACAAGTGCTCACCAATGCTGAGAAGATGCAAATGATCCTCGATAAATTCGGCAAGAAAGACGGTATTGACTCCTTGACGAAAGTGCAGAAGAAGCGTCTGGCAGTGCAAGCAGGTCGCGTTGAATCGCAGTGCGCTACGGCCGGATATGCGCTACCCCAGGAGAACATTGATGCACGGGAGTTGATTCCGTAGACATGTCGGGTACCTATCTGCCAGATCCGCAGCGTTACGACGGGCGGATGCCATATCGGCGAACTGGCCATAGCGGGCTGATGCTGCCGGTGGTCTCACTTGGGTTTTGGCATAACTTTGGCGAAGATAGGCCCCTTGAGGCACAGCGCGAAATCATGCATTGCGCTTTTGACCTAGGGATAACGCACTTCGACCTGGCGAATAACTATGGCCCGCCCGCTGGCTCCGCCGAGATAAATGTCGGTCAGATTTTGCGTGATGACTTTGCTGGGCTGCGCGATGAATTGGTGATTTCGAGTAAGGCCGGCTGGGATATGTGGCCCGGTCCTTATGGCGACCTGGGGTCGCGTAAGTACCTGCTGGCAAGTCTCGACCAAAGCCTTGATCGCTTAGGGCTGGAATATGTCGACATCTTCTATCACCACCGGCCAGATCCTGATACCCCACTGGCGGAGTCCATGGGAGCCCTGCACACTGCGGTGCAGCAAGGCAAGGCGCTGTATGTCGGCATCTCATCGTATTCGCCAGCTCGTACACTGGCGGCGGCCCGCATACTCGCTGATCTGGGCACCCCGCTACTCATTCATCAGCCCTCGTATTCGATGTTCAACAGGTGGCTCGAGAGCGGTCTACTGGTTGCATTACAAGCGGTTGGGGCCGGCTGCATAACTTTTAGCCCGCTGGCTCAGGGTCTGCTCACCGATAGATATCTAGCGGGGGTTCCATCGGATTCACGAGCTGCACAAGGCAAGAGCCTATTTGAGTCGCATCTAAGGGAGGAGAACATCGACCGGGCCCGGGCCCTAGCCGAAATCGCAGGCCGACGCGGCCAATCCCTGGCGCAGCTCGCGGTCGCCTGGACCCTGCGCGATGAACGAGTCACTACCACTTTGCTCGGCGCAAGCAGTGCGCGCCAACTTGAGGAGACCGCGGGCGCGGTCACGAATCTGTCATTTACCGAGGCGGAGCTGGCCGAGATAGACAAGTATGCAATAGACGCCGATATAAATCTGTGGGGCGCGCAGTCCCTAATCCAGTAGCCTGAGCCGACCGGTCTACCTCGTTGGAGAGTACCTGTGATCTCACAGTCTGTTATCAGTGATTCCGAAAATCTGATTCGCAGGTCCCGGTTTCCGCTGGGCGCGCAGTTGACCATCGCGGACATGACGGACGCGGGCCGCGAGCATGTGCTCGATGAGTTGCGCTCGCGGGAGCCGGTAACTTGGTTTGCGGAGCTTGGTGGCTGGCTGATCACCAGCCGAGAGGGTGCTCGTGAGATGTTGCTGCCAAAGTCTGGGGCAACGGTCGAGGCCGAGGAGAACATGGTGCGCGCCACACTCGGAACGATGATGCTGACGGTGGATGCGCCGGCGCATGATCGGTTGCGCGCCCCGTTTGAACGGCCATTTCGAGCCCGGGAGGCTGAGCAGGCCTTTGGCGGCTTCATCGGTGATCAGGCAGACCGGTTAATTGACCGGTTCATTGGCGCCGGGGCAGCCGAACTGCATTCGGTATTCGCCGCCGAGTTTGCGGTCGCCGTTGCCGGGCACGTGATCGGTTTGCCACTCGGTGAGAGTAAGAGCATTGACTCGTACTACGCAGATTTTGCTGCAGCGATGGTTTATGACGGTGATCCTGAACCGGTGCTTCGGGCCGAGCGCGCACGGGCTCAGCTCAATGAATTACTGCTGGCGGGCCTGAACGCCCACCGTGCCTCGGGGGTACCGTCATTGACCAATGAAGTGCTGAGGGATCCAGCTAGTGAGTTGACCGACGACGAGGTTGTTGCGCAACTACGAGTAGTGATGTTTGGGGCGGTCGAAACGATCCAAGCGTCGGTGATGTCAACGCTGTTGCTCCTGCTCACCAACCAAGATTCCATGGCGCAGTGCCTTGCTGATCCGGATTTGATCACCGGCGCTGTAGATGAGGGCATTCGATTGATCCCGCCCGTGGCCTTTATTGAGCGATGGATGCAAAAGCCGCTGACCATCGGTGGGGTGGGCATCGGGGCCGGTGAGTTTGTCGGGATTTCGGTTATCGCGGTCAACAGAGATCCCACGGTGTTTGCAGATCCGTTGACATTCGATATCACAAGAGGCAATGCGCGGCACGGATTGGGGTTCTCGGCTGGGGAGCATCACTGCCTTGGCGTGCATCTGGCCCGGACTCAAACGGTTATCGCGATTACGAAATTACTGACCCGGTTACCAGATCTAACCTTGGTCAGTGCCATACCGCCCGCCGGGTTTGCGTTTCGGCGCCCAGGGTCACTTGAGATCTCTTGGCGTGCCAGCTAATCAAGTTACATGAACTCATCAGGATTGGGCCCGGTGCGGTGTCCGTTCGCCAAGTTGTCAATGGCGGCCATGTGCTCCGGTGTCAGCTCGAAATCGAATACCTCGATATTTTGCCGGATGCGATCGGGAGTAACCGACTTAGGAAGTACCACGTTCCCCAACTGCACATGCCAGCGGATCATCACCTGAGCGGTGCTCTTGGCGTACTTCGCTGCGATTTCGATAAGTTGTGGGTTGTCGATCAACTCACCCGATGCCAGCGGACTCCACGCCTCGATGAGTATTCCTAGGTCGGCGGCGAACGAACGAAGCGGGGCTTGCGGTAGCCATGGGTGCAACTCAATTTGGTCTACCACCGGGACTACGCCAGTCTCAGCGATAATGCTGGAAAGATACGGCTCATGAAAGTTTGAGACCCCAATTGAGCGGGCCCGACCTTGTTCATGTAATGCCATCACCGCACGCCAGGTTTGCAGGTAATTGCCGGTGGTAGGTGCGGGCCAATGCACCAGGTAAAGGTCGACCTCATCAACACCAAGCAGGTGGGTGCTCTTATCGAAGGCCCGGAGGGTCTGGTCGTACCCGTGATCGGTGTTCCAGACTTTGGTGGTCAAGAAAATCTCGTCACGGGTTAGCCCCGATCGCGCAATTGCCTCGCCGACACCTCGCTCATTTTCATAAACGGCGGCGGTGTCGACATGGCGATACCCGGCCGCAAAAGCCGTGAGGGTAGCGTCAACCACAATGTCATCTGGCACCTGCCAGACACCGAAACCGATCTGCGGGATCAACCTGCCGTCATTCATCAGCAAATTAGGTACCGTCGGCATCAGTGGTCTCCCAGCAGTCAGGTGGTTTACGTAGGCTAGTCAACGATACCCTCGATTCAGGAGGCGCGATGCCAATCCAGCGGCTTAATCATGCGGTGCTATATGTGCGCGACCTGGGGCGCAGCCTTGATTTCTACCAAGGGGTTCTCGGGTTCAAAGTGGTGCTTGAAATCGCGGGTCGTGCAGCGTTTTTACAGGCCGCTGGCAGTTCCAATGATCACGATCTTGGGCTATTTGCGATGGGAGCTGGCGCCGGACCTAGTGCTGCAGGTGTATCTACGGTCGGCATGTACCACTTGGCTTGGGAGGTCGACACGCTCGCAGAGTTGCAGCGCATCCACGGGGAGTTGGTGGCACATGGCGCCCTAGTAGGGATGAGTGACCACGGCAGCACCAAGGCGTTATATGCCAAAGACCTTGATGGGCTGGAGTTTGAAGTGTCTTGGCTGGTGCCACTGCGGCTAATGCCTACCCAACAAGGCGAGGGCGGGCACCAGCAGGTGCTGATCGCACCCCTAGACATAGCAGCGGCTATCGCGACCTACGGCGCCCAGACGATGGGGGGAACCGCCAGTTGACCGCGTGCCTTAAGTCCCGACCAAGACGGGACTTTTGGTTTGCTCTGTGCCAGGGGTATCGGGGGGATACTGGAAGCATTGGGTCCACTGATCGGGAGGTCGACTATGTCGCATTACCGGATGCCGATTCTTGAAGAGACTGGATACGTCGTACTTGACTCATACGCGGGCGTGCTGGATCCGGTTGAATGGCAATCCCTGGAGTACGTTGACTGGAAGTCATCTGGCGATACGCGATTTGCCCCGCTGGCCAGCGCTCAAGGGCAAATTGAGTGCAATGGCTTTTGGCATGCCGACCCCCCAAAAGCCGACAAGGACGGTATCTGGATCCCATCGCAAGTATCGAAGGCGCCGACCTTGGCTCGCCGAGCCCAGGGCGTTGGTGCCAACGTCGGGCGGTGCCGGGTGATTGAGCTGCAGCCCAATAGTTACGCAGATGCGCTCTACAACTCCCATCTTGATGACAACAATCGGTTGAACCCGGAGGGTGAAGGCTGGGTTATTCGATCCTTTATGCAATTGACGGATAATCGGGATTCATACATGGTTCTGCGCTCGGACATTCTTGACCCAAGCACCGAAACGCGGTTGGCGCTGCCCGCGGGTGCGCAGCTTGTGGTCGACTCAGAGCGCATGTGGCATTCGGTGTGGCATGTGGGCCCAGAACCTCGTTACTGCCTGATCAATTCATTTGAGTCTGGGCCCGAACTTGAGGCCTGGATCAACGGTTTAAATCCGGTAACAAATGTTCCTTCCGGACCGATTGACCCGGTTATGGCAGCGGCAAGTGAGCCCCAGGCTCAGGAGCGGCGAGCGGCGCGTGCCGAGTTCTATGGGTATGACCCGTCAGCGGTTTACTCCGAGGCGTAGCAGGAACTTCGCGGAACGCGGCCATTTTCGAGCGCCCCGCCCCGGATATTTGTAGGCTAGCGGGCAGTAAAGACGTACGCTGCCGAACGGTCACGGGGCTCAAGATGGAGGGTGTTATGCGAGTTCGTGGTTTCTTGGCCGTGGCTGTTTCTGTGCTGGTGGTTGCTCTGCCAATGACAGGTGTCGCGAGTGCGGCGGACAATGTCACCTTGGTGAAGTCAATCCCGGAAGCTGGTGTCCAGACCGTTAAGGTCCCCGCTGGCAATATCGCACGATTCAAAATCCCATCGAATGCCACGACCGGGTACACCTACACCGTCACCACCTTGATGAACACTGCGCAGGCGGCGGTTTCTGACCCTAAATACGTGGCACCGAGTGCGGCCATCCCGGGTAAGGGGGGTAGCACGGTGGTGCTGGTAATTCCGATGCACTCCGGGGTTACGGTGGTCAAGTTCACGAATGTCGCCCCTGGCGGCGCTAGCGCGGGCAGCAGTCGGGTTCGCCTGTTGTTTATGAACTAGACATGGCAGAGACCCGGTACGTATTTGACTTCACCGAGGGCGGCCGTGAGCAAAAGGGCCTACTCGGCGGCAAGGGCGCAAACCTTGCCGAGATGACCCGCCTGGGGCTGCCGGTGCCACCTGGTTTCACGATCACTACCGACGCCTGCCGGTGGTTCTTGTTGCACGGTCAAGAGCCGGTGAACCTGCGGGTGCAGGTGACAGCCGCGCTGCGTCGTTTGGAAGATCAGCTGAACCGCCGCCTTGGTGATCTACATGACCCGCTCTTGGTATCGGTGCGTTCAGGTGCGGTGTTCTCGATGCCGGGGATGATGGACACGATCTTAAATGTCGGGCTAAATGACGCCTCGGTCAAAGGACTGGTGGATATTTCAGGTGATTCGAGATTCGCTTGGGATTCGTACCGTCGGTTGATATCCATGTTCGGTCGAACGGTCATGGGGGTCGACCCGGCGTTATTTGCGAATGAGTTGGAAAATGCGGTGACGGTCGCTGGGGTGGCGAATGAAAGTGCCCTTGACGATGTTGATCTGCAACGTCTAGTCGAGCGCTACAAAGAGATCATCCGCGACCAAACCGGCCGGGAGTTTCCGCAGCACCCACGTGAGCAATTAGATCTCGCGGTGCATGCGGTTTTCGAGTCGTGGAATGGCGAACGAGCAAAGCTGTATCGACGTCGTGAGCGAATTCCAAACGATCTTGGAACCGCCGTGAACATCTGCACCATGGTGTTTGGTAACCAAGGTGATGGCTCCGGTACCGGTGTTGCATTCACGCGCGATCCGGCAACCGGGTCTGCCGGTCATTACGGTGACTATCTACCTAATGCACAAGGTGAGGACGTAGTCGCGGGAATTCGCAACACTTTGACGTTGGCTGACCTTGCGGTTCAAAACCGCGAGGTTGCCGAGCAATTGGCGCTGACGATGCGCCGCCTGGAGACCCATTATCGAGATCTTTGCGATATCGAGTTCACCGTTGAGCGTGGGAAACTTTGGATGCTCCAAACACGTGTTGGCAAGCGAACCGCGGGGGCTGCCTTTCGGATCGCCTGTGAGTTCTTGGACGAGGGCTTGATCACCGAGGATGAGGCCCTGGCCCGCGTCAGTGGCTCGCAGCTTTCCCAGTTGTTGGTGCCGCAGCTCAAGTTGGGCAGTGATCGGACGCTCATCACCAAGGCGATTGCGGCGTCCCCGGGTGCGGCTGTCGGACAGGTGGTTTTTGATCCGGCCCGGGCGGTGGCACTTGCGGAGACTGGGCTGCCGGTGGTGCTCGTACGCCGTGAAACTAACCCAGATGATCTTGCCGGGATGGTGGCCGCGGTCGGTATTTTGACCAGTCGCGGTGGGAAGACCAGCCATGCGGCCGTGGTGGCCCGGGGGATGGGCAAGCCGGCGGTCTGCGGCGCCGATGCCCTGATAGTCAATGAATCGGAGGGGCTAGCGACCGTCACGGCCCCGGACGGCACGATACGCACTATCCGCGACGGCGACTTCATTTCATTGGACGGTGCGTCCGGTGAGGTGTTTCTTGGTGAATTGCCGGTTTCGTCCTCACCGGTTGTCCGCTACCTGCTCGACGGGATTGACGCCGTCCTGCCTTCGCTAAGTGAAGATGATGCTGCGGTTGTCACCTGTGTTGATCGCCTCCTTAAGTATGCCGACCAAGTCCGAAAGCTTCGGGTGCGCGCCAATGCCGACACCCCGGAGGACGCAGTGCGGGCGCGGCTGCTCGGAGCGGAGGGTATTGGGCTCTGCCGGACCGAGCACATGTTCCTTGGCGAGCGCCGTGAGTTGATTGAGCACGTAATCCTTGCGGAGACCGCCGCGGAGCGGGAGGTGGCGCTTGCTGCCCTAATGCCATTGCAGCGTCAGGATTTCATCGAGATCTTGACCGCCATGGACGGGTTGCCCGTCACCGTCCGCTTACTCGATCCACCGCTCCACGAGTTCTTGACCGATCGCGCCGAGTTGATGGTTCGCGTCGCCCTAGCGCAGGAGCGGGGGTTAGATCATCGCGCCGATGATCGAATGCTGGCCGCGGTCAATCGACTTCATGAGTCGAACCCGATGCTTGGGTTGCGTGGGGTTCGGTTGGGGTTGGTGGTACCCGGGTTGTACGCCTTGCAAGTGCGGGCCCTGGCCGAGGCGACAATCACTCGCTTGGCGGCCGGTGGCAGTCCAACTGCCGAGATTTTGGTGCCGCTCGTTGGTTCAGCGCGCGAGCTAACTCTCATTCGCGAGGAAATCGAACAGGTGCTTGCCGAAGTCAGCGCTGAATCCGGCCGGCCGGTCACGATGCCAATCGGCACGATGATCGAACTTCCCCGCGCAGCACTGACTGCCCATCGCATCGCCGAAGTTGCCGACTTCTTCTCGTTCGGCACCAATGACCTGACCCAGACCACCTGGGGGTTTAGCCGTGATGATGTGGAGGCTGCGTTCTTCGCGGCTTATCTGGAAAAGGGTGTGCTGACGATCTCACCATTTGAGACCCTGGACGCTGATGGGGTGGGACGTCTGGTCGATATCGCGGTTCGTGAAGGCCGGCAGACGCGCCCAGATCTCAAGCTGGGGATTTGCGGGGAACACGGTGGTGACCCAGAATCAATTCACTTCTTTCACGAGGCCGGACTCGACTATGTATCAGCGAGCCCATTTCGGGTTCCGGTGGCCCGCCTGGAGTCTGGCCGGGCGGTTATCGCCGATCTATCTAGTGATTCTCGCTAGCCAAGAAAGTAGATGGACTCCCAGGTTGGCGCCCCAGCCCGGAGTTCACGACCATCGGCGAAGTCAACGTGATCGTCCGACAAATTAGCGGCAAATGCCGCGAAGGTGACTCCTGCATTAGATGTCTTCGGGTCGGTGAGCACAACATCGCGGGATAAAGTCGCTCGAAGGTCACCGCCGGCTGCTAAAGCCTTTGTCAAAGTAGCAAGGCGGTGCAGCGAGGATCTGGTCGAGTTCGCCGGGTCGGCCAGCAGGTGGTTAGTGTGCGCGCACTCCAGTGCCCCAGATGCAGTTGCGAGTACCACCTGGCCTGGCCCACACTCCCAGGTAGCGGTGCCATCGGCAGCCGACACGGTGTAGGACTGGCCGGCGGCATGCGGAACACCGGTCAAAAACGCCTCGGCCTCGGTAAGGGTGGTCAAGGAAAGCAGGTGGCGTGCGATGAAAGCCACGGCCAAACCCTGGCCATCAGCCTGAAATTGCTCGAGCGCATTTACCCCAACCCCAAGGCCACCGGCACCGGCGCCGCAAAGGCCGATCATTCCCGGATAGGACATCACAAGTGCGGTCGGCGCGGATTCGGATTCCACCCGCAGCACCATGAGGCGGCCGGCTGTCCATAGCGGTAGGTCCATCGTCTGCCCGATAAAGCCATCTCGTCTGCGTGCGACGACCGAGCACCCCAAGCCGCCGGTGAAACTCCAGACTTCGTCCAGAAACGTTAAGAGCAGGATGTCTTCGAGTTCGACAGTTGCCCCGGCCGCTATGGCGACGACCTCATCCCAAAGATCGGGGGTGAAGGTTTTTGCAGTGGCGGCCAAGTCGCTGCGCATTAGCCGGTCGACAACGGCGGGAACATCGATCCCGTTTGCGGCTAGATGATCGCGCAGGGCCGCTACGCCATCGACGATCAGCGCGGCGCGGGCTTGCCCGTGGGTGAATCCGCGCGCGCTGCCATTGCCAGCTACCGTGAGAACGTCCAAGGATCCGCTACTTCTTTCTTTTGATCAAAATTGTAATCACGGGTACGACGATAATGGCGCCGATAATGATGAACGGTACCAAGAATCCGGCACTGGTGATCAGGAAGGCGATTAGTGCAAGGAAGGCTGACCAGCCGTTCTCCAGCCCGGCCAAGAACCCAGGTGCCGTACTTGAAGTCAACTCAGTTATCGGTGAAATTGAAACGGTTACGGTCGACATGGCAACCTGTTGGCCCAAGTAGGCGCGCTGCCCTACCAGTGAGTCAAGTTCGCCCTGCCGGCCAGCCAGTTCGGATTCAACGGCAACGAGGTCGGCGACACTTGTCGCCTGACCCTGGAGGACTTCGAGGCGCTCGATTGATGCCTGCAATACCTGGATTCGGGCATCGAGGTCCACCACCTGAGTAGTTACATCTTGGGCGCTGATGTTTACTGAAATGACGGTGCCGAACGTGGCGAGATCAGCAACGAACGCATCTAGGGTGTCGGACGGCACGCGGGCGATGACATTCGCGTAACTAGAGGTGCCGTCCGAATTGACACTTTGTGACTCAATGGTGCCACCGCTAGCCGTTGCTGCAGCAATTAGTTGCGAGGTGGCTCCGCCAACATCAGCCACCCGAATATCCACATAAGCGGTGCGGATGACTTGGGGTTCACTTATCGCAGCAGTGTCCTGCTTAGTTTCTCCCAACGCGGACTCAGGAGCCATCGCTTCGGTGGCCAGGCCCGGGTCGATGCCACCGAGGGCGGCATCAGGGCCCGTTGATCCTGAGCCGCAACCGGCTAGCAAAATTGTGAGGGCGGTTGCCGCAAGTGCCCACGTCGTCTTCCGGATCATCTTGGGGCCTCCTGCTGCTTGGCGACACCTGCCGCTGCGTGTTGTTGCCTATTGATGCTCGATGCCGTTACGACGCGTACCTAGGTGCTTTGGTTCCAGCAAACATTACCTTGTCGGTGGGCTATTTTCGGTCGGTGAGCGCTAACCCCGGCACCACTCGGCCTGCCGATGCACACAGACCTCGAAATGCCCGACTATGAGGTCTGGCCATGTGATGGCGTCTCGGCTGATGGCACCTTCACGGGCAGTTCGCGATCTACGAGTATGACGGAGGAGGAGCCCGATAGGTAATACCGTGATGAATGCTCGGAGCCTGAGTGCCTGCCATCAGCATCTCGACAATAGGATCCCGCCATGGAATCGTTTTATCTGATCGCCACCCTCAAGCCACGCCATGACAAACTCGCAGAGGCGGCGGCGGCACTTCATGAACTCATGCTCGCCACTAAGGCCGAAGCCGGGTGCGAACTCTATGACTTGGTTATGGGCGCTGACGGCTTCGAAGGGTCGAGTTCGGTTGATCCGGGCGACTGGCTAATGATTGAGAAATGGGCGAGCCGGGCCGATTGGGACGCACATATGGCGTCGGCGCACGTGCGGCACATGGGTTCGGTTCAAAACGAGTTCTTGCGCGAGCCCACCGAGTTGCGGTTCTACGTTCCTAATTAGGCAACGCTCTCCTCAACTAGCGGGCCTCAACTAGCGGGTTAACTAGGTGTCGGGGGGCTCGTCGCCGGTAGGTAGGGGTGCTCTGGGTCACGGTTGGTTAGGTACTTAGCCACCCCGTAGATTGCGCCCGCGATCGGCACGGCGATTAGGGCTCCGACGATACCGAGGGCAATACTGCCCGCGGCAATTGCGACAACAATGGCTAGTGGGTGCAGGTTAACAGCCTTGCCCATGACTAGTGGTTGCAGCACATCCCCGTCGAATGACCCAACGATAACCGTGAGGACGATGACGAGTAATGCAATGATTGGACCGCGCTCAGCCAGGGCCACGATTGCCGCGAAGAAGGTTGCAACGGGTGCACCGATAACGGGGATGAACGCGCCGATGAACACGACGGCCGCCAATGCCGGCGCAAGTGGCACTTGAAGAATTAGTAAACCGACGAAAACAAGCAGGGCGTCGCAAAACGCAACAATCACGATGCCGCGGGTGTAGCCCGAGATGGAATCCCACGCGATGCGCCCTGAAGTATCAATCTGCCGCTGGGCACTCTTTGGGACCCAGGACACAACCCAGTCCCAGACTTTGCCCGGCGTTAGCAGGAAGAAAAGCACGCCGAAGATGAATACCGAACCGGCGATGATCAAAGTACCAACCGAGCCAAGGGCGGACAATGCATCACCGAGGACCCCTTTGGCAACCGTGGTGCCAGCGGACTTGGCCTGATCGAGCAGGTTCGCGACCTGGGTGTCGGTGTACTGCAGCGGCCCGGTCTTGAGCCAGCCCTCAATATCGGTGAAGCCGCTCTGAATCGCGGTCACGAGCTTTGGTCCCTCGTTGATGGATGAGGTGATGACTACCGCCATGATCGCGATGATGGCCGCACCGATTGCCAGCAGGGCCAACACCATGGCAATTGGCTTTGGCAGAAACTTATGTAGCAAATTCATGACCGGCATCGTCCAAGCGGTGACCAACATGGCAAAGAAGAGGGCAAATACCACCGGGAATACCCGGCCCATGATCGTCGCCAGAACGGCGAGACCGGCGAGGATGACGAGGACCCGCCAGATGATGCCAGCGGTGGATTTCAGGGTCTCCGGAACGCCGTCACTGTTGGGCACGTGCGCTCCTTTGGGATGTACTACTCAATCAATTCGGACCATGCCGTTTGGCGTACTGAACCATACCGCTTGTACCCCGGCATCATCACCGTCCAGCCACTCCACCGCGATTTCGTCTAGTGGGCTATCTGCGGGCTCGCCGAGCCAAGTACCGATGGTGTTGGGATCACCGCACAGTTCGATTCTGCCGATTGCCACCGGTCCGCCGGACGCGGACGGGTGCTCGGTAGCGCTGCAGTCCCATTGCACGAAATAAGGCAATTGCGCGTCTTCCATTAGGTCCAAAATTCCGATCTGCCGCCACCTGAGTTCGTGGCCATCTGGTCGCACCCGGTGGCCTTCTCCCGCTTTCCGACCTAGGCGCTGCTCGACCGGTGCGATATCGGCAACAGCTACGGCCCAGCCCAGCCAGCCACCACCTGCATCGGCTCGCCGCTGCACCGCGCGACCGAAAGCGGCTTTGGCCGCTGCTGGATGATCCAATGCCGAAACCACCTCCACGTACATGCCCCCGGCCAATGGCAGGATGAAGTTGCGAGTCCCAAATGAGGGGTGGCGGCCACCATCGACAAACGTCGCGCCCAGATCAGATCCGATGCGCTGGACCACATCGGCTAGCTCACTTGAGGTGCAGGCATATGAGATGTGGTCCAAGCGCATGCTGGAATCTTGCCCAATGCCCTTTTCGGCCCGTCAAGCACCCCCCACTTAGGCAAATGTGGCAGGCTGCCCACATGTCTGAAGACGCTTCGACCACCGGGCCACCCACCGCGCAACTCGATAAGAAGAAGTCCATCATCTTGGGCATTATCGGGTTGGCATTCATCGTCCTGATTTTCTGGAAGGTTATCCCGCAGATCGGCAGCTACGCCGACGCCCTCAATGCATTGCAATCCATGGGTCCCATGTCGATGATTCTCATCGTCGTCAGCGTTCTGATCTATTTAGTGTTTTACGGTTTTCCGTTCATGGCTGCTGCGCCGGGGCTTAAATACTGGCGCTCAGAGCAAGTCAACCAAGCCGCCTTCGCCATCAGCAACGGGGTACCTGGGGGCGGCGCTGTTGGGCTGGCGGTGCAGTACGGGATGCTCACGTCATTTGGAATCACGGCAACCGCCTCGACGGCCGCCATCACCGCGGTGGGTTTGTGGAGCTCATTCGTGACCCTTGGGTTTCCAATTCTTGGGGTCGGCGCCTTGGTGCTCGCCGGCCAAAATGGTGGCAGTTACGTATTAACGGCGCTCATTGGATTGGGTGTCTTGGTCGCGGTCATCGTCATTTTCGTGATGGTGATGCGCTCGGAATCCTTGGCCACCAAGGTGGGCAAGATCGGCAACTCCGTCATCAAGCCATTTGCTGGGCGGATCAAGGCCCTCCAGGGGCTCGATCTGGTGGCCCCGGTAACCAAGTTTCGGTCGAGTATGTACGAGTTGCTCAAGCGCCGCTGGCTAGCCATCACCATTGCGCAAGTTGCGGTTTCGGTGGCCCAGTTCTTGATCCTCTACTTCGCCCTGCGCGGAGTCGAAGGTTGGGACACCGCCGGTACCTCGATCTTGGTGGCCTTCGCCGCATTTGGCATTAGCCAACTGGGCATGATGATTCCGATCACGCCGGGTGGTCTCGGCACCGTTGATGCAGCGATGATTGCCTTGATGACCAAGTTTGGGGTGGCGACCGGCGCAGCGACCGCGGCAGATTTGGTCTGGCGGGCGGCGTCTTTCGTACCGCAGATCCTCATCGGAATCATTGCGCTGCTGCTTTGGTACCGCAAGGCCGGAGAGCGCTTTGCCACGACCAAAGTCGAACCGACACCGGGTTCGCCGATCGAGTCGACATAACCACCTCGTGTCGAACCCAAAGTTGTTGTCGGCGTGTCGGTGTGTGGGTGGGTAAAGGTGATCTCCTAAGGTTAGGCGTGCCTGGTCGTCGCGGGAGGGGAAGCCTTCGACGGCCGGGCTTTTGCATGGTGGGCGAGCGGTCGCGTGGGTGCTGCGAGGTGTTCATTAGATGATCGCGAGGCAGGTAAAACCATGGCGCAGTTATGTTGCCTTAGGGGATAGCTTTACCGAAGGTTTGGTCGATGAAGTTGGCCCGGACGGGCGATACGTCGGCTGGGCCGACCGGCTGGCGCAGGTTTTAGCGCAGCGAGTACCAGATTTTCGCTATGCGAATCTGGCGATCCGCGGGCGCCTAACCCAGCAAGTTCGCGACGAGCAGGTGCCAATGGCAATTGCTATGAACCCGGATTTGGTGTCGTTCGCGGCAGGTGTCAACGACGCACTACGCCGAAATTACGACCTGCATCGCACCGCTACAGCGGTGGAGAACGGCGTGCGGGCCCTGCGGGCAAGTGGCAGCGATGTGCTGCTTTACGCGTTTGGCGATCCTGGCCGTCGCTCCATGGTGATGGGTCGAGTTCGGGGTCGACTGGGTGAATACAACAGTGCGATGCTGGAAATTGCGGCGACCTATGACTGTTATCTGGTCAATTTTTGGGGGGTAGCCGCCTTTGATCAGGATGAATACTGGGACGCCGACCGTCTCCACTTATCCCCACTCGGACACCAGCTAGCCACCCACTGTGCCCTGCAGGCCCTTGGTATCGGCGATGCCAATTGGCGAACCCCGGCCCCGATCACCCCCGCGGCCCCACTGTCCCGCGGCCTAGGCCATGTGGCTTGGCTCCGTGGTCATTTGGCGCCTTGGGTGGCGCGCCGATTGCGTGGTGCTTCCTCTGGGGACGGCATAGTTGCCAAGAGGCCAATTCTCGGCCGACTCGACCCACCTGATTAGCGCACCTGCAGTACCGCGGTATCCACAGGCGAGTATTAGCCCGGCGGTGGATCCCCAGCCTTGATATCGCGTCTGGTCCCACCGGCTCTGCGGGCCCACGGTTGGGCCCATGACAACTAACTCGATTAACCGCACCGCGCCGGAACCCGCATTACGCCTGCGCAGCCCAGATGCCGTCATCGCGGCTGTTCCGTACCTGCTTGGTTTCCAACCCTATGAAAGCCTCGTCATCGTCTGGCTCAGAAGAAACCAGGTGCTCATGACCTTGCGGGTTGACCTGCCACCCCAGGCCTACACCGGCGATCACGGTGAGCTATCGCAGACCCTGGCAGGAGCCGCCGCGAACACCGCCGCCGATGAGGTCATCATTTGCATCTTCTCCGATACGGCCGGCGATGGGAAGTCACCGAATCAATCCCTTGTCACGAAACTGATGGTGGACTTCTACGGGTTAGGTGTCGAAGTTCGTGATGCGCTACTGGTCAGGTACCAAGGCGAGTTGGCAAGCACGGACGGCGGGGGTCAGAGCGACAGCGTCCGCTGGTGGAGCTACCTAGGGGACGAAGGCTATGAGCAGGTGGCCGGCCGGCACTTGGACCCACAGGTCGTGCTAGATGTGCGATCGCGATTTGCCCTCGAAGGGGTTGCGGCGCTGCCAGTCCGCGGCGATTTGTCCCGCGCCCTCGATCACGATGTCAGCGTCGGTTCGCGGGTTAACGCGCTGATCAGCGAACTCTCCGTTGGCTTGACCAAATATCTAGCTGACGCCGAACTGGCCGGGTCGAAGTCGTTGTCGGACGCACTTGCAAACTGGCGTACTAGGGGCATTGACGCGCTCGTAACTTTGGTTTTGGAATCCGACGGCCGCCAACTCAGTGATCAGGAAATCGCGGAGGTTGTCTTCTCACTCGGCGATATTCGTGTCCGCGACACCTTGCTGTGGCATTTGGTGCGTAGCGCAGATCGACATGCAGCATTTGGGGCCTTGGCCACAGCACTGCGAGGTGCGCCCCCTGGTTGGGTGGCGCCGATTGCCACCTGCACCTCGATTTGTTCCTGGCTGATGGGCGATGGTGCCAGAGCGCTGATCGCGATGGACCGAGCAATCGAAGCTGACGACCAGTACTCCTTGGCGCAGTTAGTGGCACAGGGTTTAGCCGCCGGATTACCCCCTGCCTTTTGGACCGCGGCGATGGCCGAGGTGACCGAGGAGCAGTGCCGGTCAGGTGGTGGGGGGTTTGTCACTTAGACCACGCCTTGCTAGAGTTCGCGCAGGTCAAGAGTGCCAGCGTTAAGTCCCGGCTAGCTGGTCGACAACCCTCCAACCGCGGTGGGGTGCCCCGGAGAAGACCAGGCCCAGATTTTGGGCAAGCGCGGGCCTCGCACCAGGTGAGGCCCCACGAGTTGGATTGAGGTCCCCTGATGTGTTGTTGTCGAATGACCAGCCGCTAAGTCCTGCGCCACCTGGCGCCGACTTGGCGATCCCGAAGCAGTTCCCGCCGAGAGCGGTCAGCAAGTCCCGATACCCAAAATCTGGAATTATTCAACTTTGAGAGGAATCCCATGAGCACCGGTTGGTCATTTGAGACTAAGCAAATCCACGCAGGTCAATCCCCAGATGCAACTACGAATGCGCGAGCCCTGCCGATCTACCAGACCACCTCCTACACCTTCAACGACACCGCCCATGCATCGAACTTGTTTGCGCTTAAGGAACTGGGCAATATCTACACGCGGTTGATGAACCCGACTACCGCGGTCGTCGAGGATCGCATCGCAGCACTCGAAGGGGGTGTTGGCGCTCTCCTCGTTGCTAGCGGGCAAGCGGCCGAGACCTTAGCAATCTTGAATATTGCCGAGGTCGGAGATCACATTGTCTCCAGCCCCAGCCTTTATGGTGGTACCTACAATCTGTTCCACTACACCCTCCCCAAGTTCGGTATCGAGGTCTCCTTCGTGGAGAACCCGAATGACTTGGAGTCTTGGCGTGCGGCAGTACGACCAAATACCAAGGCCTTCTACGGTGAGTCGATTTCAAATCCCCAAAATGATGTGCTGGATATTGAGAACGTTGCGAAAATCGCGCACGAGGTTGGAGTGCCACTGATTATCGACAATACCGTGGCCACTCCGTATTTGATTCGTCCACTGGAGTGGGGCGCCGATATCGTCGTGCACTCAGCCACCAAGTACCTAGGTGGTCACGGCACTTCAATCGCCGGCGCGATTGTTGATGGTGGCACCTTTGATTACGCCAAGTACCCAGAGCGATTCCCTAACTACAACACGGCGGACCCGAGTTACCACGGGCTGGTTTACGCGCGCGATCTCGGAGTTGGTGGCGCCTTCGGCGTGAACCTGTCCTTCATCTTGAAGGCCCGGGTTCAATTACTACGCGATCTTGGCCCGGCGGTATCGCCGTTCAACGCGTTCTTGATTGCGCAAGGCATCGAGACGCTCTCCCTTCGAGTTGAGCGCCATGTGCAAAATGCTTTGGCTGTGGCCACTTGGCTGGAGGCACGTGATGAAGTGCTCTCAGTCAACTACGCGGCCTTGCCGTCGAGCCCGTGGTACGCACTTGGCAAGAAGTACGCACCGTTGGGCACAGGTGGGGTACTTAGTTTCGAGATCGACGGGGGCTTGGAGGCCGGTCAACGTTTCGTCGAAGCCCTTGAACTGCACAGTCACGTTGCCAATATCGGTGATGTGCGCAGCCTGGTCATCCACCCGGCATCAACCACCCACTCGCAGTTAACACCGCAGGAGCAAGCCTTCAGTGGCGTCACTCCCGGCTTGGTGCGCTTGTCGGTTGGGCTAGAAAACATCGTCGATATCCTCGCCGACCTAGATGCCGGCTTCCGGGCTGCGAAGCAGAACTAATTACGTGACCGCACCAGCAACGTACGGCCCATTGTCGTACGAGGGTCTGATTCCTGCCAGCGCCGCTTGGCGGGAATCAGACCCTGTTGGTGATCGCTTGTTCTGCGATATCGGTGAGTTCACGACCGATTCTGGTTTTTGCTTTCCCCAGGTCAAGGTGGCATATGAGACTTGGGGGCGGCTTAATTCATCCGGGACCAATGCGATCTACATTTGCCACGCACTGACGGGGGACTCGCACGTAACCGGATCGGCCGGTCCAGGTCACCTGACGGCCGGCTGGTGGGCGTCCCTTGTTGGGCCCGGTAGAGCGATTGACACCAATGAGTGGTTCGTGGTTTGCGCAAACGTTTTAGGCGGCTGCCAAGGCACTACCGGTCCGGCGTCACCTGCACCTGATGGCCGGCCATGGGGCAGTCGCTTTCCGGTGCTGACCGTCGGCGACCTGGTAGAAGTCGAGCTGCGGTTAACCGATGCCCTTGGTATTGACTCTTGGGCATTGATGCTCGGGCCATCACTAGGTGGCATGCGGGTATTGGAGTGGCTGGTAGCGCATCCGACCCGGGTCCGTGGCGGCTTAGTTCTCGGAACCACTGCGGCGGTGTCAGCAGACCAAATCGGGACCCACTTCACGCAATTGGCGGCAATCTATGCGGATCCAGCTTTTAACGGGGGTGACTATTACGACGCACCGGCGGGGCAGGGACCGCATGTTGGCATGGGGATCGCCCGGTCCATTGCGCACCTGACCTATCGAAGCTCAACCGAGCTCGACGAGAGATTCGACCGGCAGATCCAGGGCAATGATCCAGCCGAAATTGCCGGTCAGTGTGTGGGGCAGCCGTTGTCGCCGTACGCCATAACCTCCTATCTTGAGCATCACGCCGAAAAATTGGCACGACGTTTTGATGCCAACACCTATATCACGTTGACCAATGCCATGAGTTTGTTTGACGTGGGCCGGGACCGAGGTGGGGTCCAGAAGGTCATTGGGCAAATCACGGCGCCACTAACCGTGGTGGCCATCGACTCGGACCGGCTCTTCCCAAATCACCAGCAACAGCAACTGGTCGACCTGGCCCCCGGGGCCGACAGGTTGCACACCGTGCACTCCCTGCACGGACACGACGGGTTCTTGGTCGAGGACGAGCAGGTCGCCGCTTTCGTCGAACAAGCGGTTCACCGCGCTCGCCCGTGAGTAACTAGGGCAGGATACAGCGGTGGGCCTACTTGATACCTACGACCTTTCGATGCAACTTTCGGGCGATGAAGGTGCCCGCCGGTTATCGGCGGCGCAGCGCCGCTTGCTATATCTGCGACTCGTTGACGGTGGCATTTTCGATGGCTCTGGCGCCTTGGGTCCACCCCTGTGCGTGGTCTTTGAGGGCTGGGATGCCTCTGGCAAGGGCGGGGCCATCACCCGCCTAGTGGCGCCGATCGATCCCCGACACGTCCGGGTAATCTCAATTGCCGCCCCCACCTTCGACGAGAAACGCCACCACTTTTTATCCCGATTCTGGCCACACCTACCGGGCTGGGGCGGGATGAGCATTCTGGATCGAAGTTGGTATGGCCGGGTGCTCGTTGAACGGGTTGAGGGGTATGCCACATCGGAGCAGTGGCGCCGAGCCTACGACGAGATCAAGGCGTTCGAGCGGACGCTGACTGACGAAGGCATGGTCTTGGTCAAGATCTGGATGCACGTGTCAAGTGATGAGCAACTGAAGCGCTTCAAGGCCCGGGAGAAGGACCCACTTAAGCGCTGGAAGCTAACCGCCGAGGACTGGCGCAACCGCGAACAGCGCCCGGCCTACGAACTGGCCGTGACCGAAATGCTGGAACGCACCGACACCTCCTACGCACCGTGGACCGTGGTTGAGGCTAATGACAAAACCTATGCTCGGGTTAAAGTGCTAGAGACGGTGAACTCAGCCTTGGAGCGCGGGCTGCTGAAGGCCGGAATCCCCATCGCGGACATGGATCAAAAACTCTAGAAGTTATCCACAGGTCGAGCATTTCCTAGGTGACAGGGATTCGGCGCCGACATAGCGTGTTGGCGTGCATCTTTTTTTTCGCGGTTTGGCCGCACCAGCCTTGGCACTTGCTTTACTAGCCGGCGGGACTGGCCTAGCCCAAGGCCAAACCCGAAATGTCGATATCTCGGTGGACGATGCGGCCGACCGGTTTGTCGGTACCGGGGGCCTGGTACTGCCGGCAACCGTGGCCGCCGATACCCGCCGGGAGGTGGCCAACTGCAATGACTGTCGCTGGCGGTTACGGGAGCCATGTGCCGGGGTATTCGCCCCCGGCTGCATCATTATTTTGCATGCCTGCGCTGGAGTCGATGAGCAGTTACTGCGGGCTTGGCTATCGCACGATGGGGGAGCATCCTGGCAAAACCGCGGCCTGATCTGTGTGTCGTCGGGCGGCCCGGTCACCGTGGCCGCGACCGGGGTGGCGATACAAGACGATTTTGAACGCATCATGCCGCGGGGTCGGATCACCTTTCAGCCTGGCCGCGGTGTGTTGCCCTATCTTCCGGTCATTTTCCACTCCGGCCAGCCGCAGTCGGTGCCGGCCACCACTTATCAGGTGGCCGGGCAAGAGGTTGTGCTGTCACCAACCCCGAGCTGGGGGTGGGACTTTGGCGACGGTACCGGCCTTACTACCCAGCTAGCCGGCAGTACCTACCCAGATCGCGCGGTCGCGCACAGTTATGCGCGCGGCGGCCGGTTTCAAGTAGTAGTAACGACAACCTGGTCGGCCACCTTTACCGTTGCCGGCCTCGGGCCGTTTCCAATATCAGAGCCGGTGACCCAATCGGAGATGGCGGTCGTGGCCGTCGGGCAAGCCAGGGGAGTGCTGATTCCCTGACCGGCCCCCGGTGAAAGAGGCCCATTTGCCGGTGGCACAATAGGGCTCTACTGCCCGTCCAAGCCATCAGGCTTGACACGGGCTCTTGTCGTGGAGCAGCGGGAGAAGGGCACCAGTTATCACTATGGCAACGAAAACCACGTCACCGAAGAAAACAGCAGTCAAGAAGGTTGCGCCCGCGAAGAAAACAGTAGCGAAGAAGGCTGCGCCCGCGAAGAAAACAGTAGCGAAGAAGGCCGCGCCAGCCAAGAAAGTTGCGCCAGCCAAGAAAGTTGCGCCAGCCAAGAAAGTTGCGCCCGCCAAGAAAGTTGCGCCCGCCAAGAAAGTTGCGCCCGCCAAGAAAGTTGCGCCCGCCAAGAAAGTTGCGCCCGCCAAGAAAGTTGCGCCCGCGAAAGTGACCGCCGCCAAGGGTGATTCGGGCGCCGCCGACGACCAGTTGATCGAGGTCCTCGAGACCGAAGACGGCCTGGTTGCGATCAATGCTGACGACATCGACCCTGCCGAACTTGCGGTGGTCGCTGTCCTTGAGGCCGACCTCGAGGCTGATATCGCGGTCGATATTGCCGAGGCGGTGGCTGATGGTGACGGCGAGGAAGCCAGTTACGTTATCTCCGATGTTGACGATACCGATGAACCCGTCCAAACGGTTACGGTCGCTGGCGCCACCGCGGATCCGGTAAAGGATTATCTAAAGCAGATCGGTAAAGTCCCACTCCTTAACGCGGAGATGGAAGTCGACCTTGCTAAGCGAATTGAGGCCGGACTTTTTGCCGAGGAGATGCTCAACGATGGCAAGAAGATCGAGAAGAAATTATTTAGAGATCTAGAGTGGATCGCCCGAGATGGCCGAAATGCCAAGAACCATCTGCTCGAGGCTAACTTGCGCCTGGTGGTGTCGCTCGCCAAGCGATACACCGGTCGGGGGATGTTGTTCCTTGACCTAATCCAAGAGGGCAACCTGGGCCTGATTCGTGCGGTGGAGAAGTTCGACTACACGAAGGGGTACAAGTTCTCCACCTATGCCACCTGGTGGATCAGGCAGGCCATCACCCGAGCGATGGCTGATCAGGCACGCACGATCCGTATCCCGGTTCATATGGTCGAGGTCATCAACAAGCTGGCTCGGGTGCAGCGGCAGATGCTGCAGGATCTAGGCCGCGAGCCAACCCCTGAAGAGTTGGCAAAAGAACTTGATATGACGCCCGAGAAGGTTGTTGAAGTCCAAAAGTACGGTCGGGAGCCGATTTCCCTCCACACCCCCCTTGGGGAGGAAGGTGATAGTGAGTTCGGCGACCTGATCGAGGACTCCGAGGCTATTGTGCCGGCTGATGCGGTCTCATTTACCTTGTTGCAGGAGCAACTCGAATCAGTCCTTGACACCTTGTCCGATCGCGAGGCCGGGGTGGTCAGAATGCGTTTTGGATTAACCGATGGGCAGCCTAAGACCCTTGATGAGATTGGCAAGGTTTACGGGGTTACCCGTGAGCGTATTAGGCAGATAGAGAGTAAGACGATGTCGAAACTGCGCCACCCATCAAGGTCACAGGTGTTGCGCGACTATCTTGACTGACGCCTTAGATGCTAAAAAGCGAATAGTCGAATTAGCGGTTGTCGCTTGCGGGCACGTCCGTGAGCCGGTGGGTCTCATCAACGATTGCCGCGGCTTGCGGACGAAGAGCAAGTTCATGTCGCGACCAGTGATGCCCACAAAAAAGCAGGTCGGCGCCGCCCGGCAACACCACGCGCACATAAGCCTGCGCGTTGCAGCGGTCACACCTGTCAGTTGCACTAAGTGCAGGGGCAGTCATCGTCGTGGTCATGTACCAGGCACCTCCTCGGCTGTTTTTCGTCCTTGTTGCAATAGGTAACAGTGTCTCACCCCGATTGTATTCCCGACACGCCGCAGGCACCGGGTTCACGTAGAGCGAACGCTAGATGTTCATCTGTGGACGACACGAACGAGCCACGAGCGATTTCCCCCGATTTCGCCGTAATCTAGACCAAATGGCCGCCAAAACCCCCCGAAAATCCACCCGAGCCACCGCCAGCAAGGCAGTGGACGGCGCGGGCGGGGCCTACACCGCCAAGCACCTGGCCGTGCTGGAGGGCCTTGAGGCGGTGCGTAAGCGCCCCGGTATGTATATCGGGTCCAATGATGGCCGAGGTTTGATGCACTGCCTCTGGGAGATTGTGGATAACGGGGTGGACGAGGCTCTTGCGGGGTTCTGCAAGAAAATAATCGTGACACTGCATCCTGACGGTTCTGCAGAGGTGAGTGACGACGGCCGGGGAATACCAGTTGATGTGGAACCGAAAACGAAGTTGACCGGCGTTGAGGTGGTCATGACCAAGTTGCACGCTGGCGGCAAGTTCGGCGGTGGTTCTTACACGGCTTCCGGCGGGCTGCACGGGGTTGGCGCATCGGTGGTCAATGCATTGTCCGCGAGACTAGATGTTGAAGTTGACCGTGGAGCGAAGATTCACACGATGTCATTTCGACGCGGGGTGCCCGGTGTTTTTGAAGGTGAAGGCCCGGGCGGGGAGTTCCAACGCAGGAGCGGGTTAGGAGTTGCGGGCACCTGCCCACGGACGCGTACTGGTACCCGGGTGCGCTGGTGGGCCGACCCACAGGTCTTTACCAAGGACGCATCCTACGATCGAAGTGCCCTTCGCGAACGTGCCGTGCAAAGTACCTTTTTGGTTCCCGGGCTAACTATCACGGTAATAGACGCCCGCGATGCGACGGATCTCTACGAAGAGACTTTTCAGCACAAAGGCGGTATCGCCGAGTATGTCGAAGCGCTGTCGGTCGGCGAGCCGGTTTGCTCGGTGATTCGCTTGCACGGCAGTGGTCCCTTTATTGAGACTGTGCCGGTGCTCGATGACAAAGGGCACATGACACCACAAAGTGTCGAGCGGGAGTTGGCTGTCGATATCGCTTTGCGTTGGGACGCAGGCTACGAGTCGGATATCCGCTCATTTGTCAACGTCATCGCGACCCCAAAGGGCGGTACCCACCTGACCGGCTTTGAGCGGGCCCTTGTCAAGACCATTAATGAGCAGGTACGAGCGGCCAAGATCCTAAAAGGTGCAGAAGACGCCATCACGAAAGATGATGTCTTTGAAGGCCTGACGGCAGTTGTCACGGTACGCCTAGCCGAACCGCAGTTTGAGGGCCAGACCAAGGAGGTCTTGGGCACTCCTGACGCGATCAAGATCGTCGGAAGCGTGGTTTCAAAGGAACTCGGGGCTTGGTTCACCAGCCCGCCCCGGGGGGAGAAAGTCGCCGCGAAATCAGTTCTTGACAAGGCGGCCAATGCCATGCGCACTCGGGTGGCAGCTCGGACTCACCGTGATACCCAGCGCCGCAAGACGGCCCTGGAATCATCGGCTCTTCCAGCCAAGCTCGTTGACTGCCGCACCGATGACGTTGCCCGCAGCGAATTGTTCATCGTGGAAGGTGACAGCGCCCTCGGAACCGCGAAGGTAGCCCGCAACGCCGATCACCAAGCACTACTGCCAATTCGCGGGAAGATCCTAAATGTGCAGAAGTCATCCCTGGCCGACATGCTGAAGAACAACGAGTGCGCTTCGATCATTCAGGTGATCGGGGCGGGTTCTGGGCGGTCATTCGACCTTGAACAGGCTCGTTACGGCAAAGTGATCCTGATGTCGGATGCCGATGTTGACGGTGCCCATATTCGGTGCCTACTCCTGACGCTGATTAATCGGTACCTGCATCCACTGCTTGCCGATGGGCGCGTGTATGCAGCCGTGCCACCCCTGCACCGCATCGAGATCCTAAATGCCGGAAGTAAGGCCAATGAGGTGATTTACACCTACTCTGATGCGGACATGAAGCAGGCCTTGGCTGAAGCAAACAAGCGTGGCAAGAAAGTCAAAGACCCAATCCAGCGATATAAGGGCCTCGGCGAGATGGATGCCGGTCAATTGCGGGAGACCACGATGGACCCTGCGCATCGAACGCTTAGGCGGATCACGATGCAAGATGTCGAGGGTGCGAGCGCGATATTCGATCTGCTGATGGGCGGCGAGGTGGCTCCGCGCAAGGAGTTCATTGTCGCCGGCGCGGCTGGCCTTGATCGGGGTCGGATAGATGCCTAGTCTCGGTCCTTTCTGCTACTGGAGGTAATGAAGTGCATAAGCCGATACGCGTCGCGATCGTTGGGTCCGGGCCATCTGGGATGTATGCGGCCGATGCGCTGATAAGCCAGACCGCGATCCCGGTATCGGTTGATGTCATAGACAAACTGCCGGTGCCATTTGGCCTGGTCCGCTACGGCGTGGCGCCCGATCACTTAAGTATCAGATCGGTCCGCGACACACTTGACAAAGTATTTGACAAGCCCGGGGTGCGCTTTGTTGGCAATGTCGAGGTCGGGACAGATATTTCAGTCGCAAACCTGCGTGATTTTTTTGATGCCATTGTTTTCACCTATGGTGCATCGCGCGATCGCCGCCTAGGTATACCCGGTGAAGACCTGGACGGCAGCGTCGCTGCAACGGACTTGGTGGCTTGGTACTGCGGCCATCCCGAGGCCGATCGGGCAACATTCGAACGCCTGATCCCGTCGGCAACATCTGCGGTCGTAGTTGGTGTAGGCAATGTGGCAGTGGACGTGACTCGGGTGTTGGCTAAGACCGTCGGCGAACTCACCCACACTGACATGCCTGAGTACGTCTTCGACACCCTTCGTCGGTCACCGATCACTGATATCCATGTGCTGGGCAGGCGCGGGCCCGCGCAGGCTACCTACACGACGAAGGAGCTGCGCGAGCTTGGCGAACTGCTGGACTCTGACATCGTTGTCGATCCTGCGGATTTGGTCTTTGATGAAGCTAGTGACCAACTGATTGCAACCGACAAGGCGATTGCGCGCAATGTTGATGTTGTCAAGGAGTGGGCAACTCGATCTAAAAGTGGCAAGTCGCGGCGGATTCACCTGCATTTCATGGCGCGACCCGTTGAGCTCTTAGGGGATGAACGGGTGCATGAAGTCGTGGTCGAGCGCACCGAACTTGATGGGACAGGTGCGGCAAGGGGCACGGGTGCGACTTTCGTTATTCCAGCAGACTTTGTCGTCAGGAGCGTTGGGTACCGCGGCCAGCCCTTGGCCGGCGTGCCATTTGACGAAACCCGCAGTGTCATTCCCAATCTTGACGGCAGAGTTCAAGATGGCACCCAAGTGGTGGCCGGGCAATACGTGGCGGGTTGGATCAAACGAGGGCCGACCGGGATCATCGGTACCAACAAGAAGGATGCCACCGCATCGGTAGCATCGCTGCTGGCCGATGTCGACAAATTGCCGACCGCACCGTTTGCCACAACTGCTGATTTCGACAAGTGGTTGGCTGCTGCGGGTGTGCGCGCCGTCGGTAATGAGGGCTGGCGGGCCATCGATGCGGCGGAACGGGCGCTCGGCGCCACCAACGGTCGCGACCGAACCACCATCGCGACAAATCAGGATTTACTTCGGGCGGCCAACCTAGTAAGCGAATAAGGCTTTATCCGCTGCGCCAACTAGCGACTTCGGCAACCCCGGTACTTCGCCAAATGCTTGCGGTGGTTAACTCCCGGCCACATGACTCCGGTCGGGGTTGGGCAAGTTCCTCCTGGCGCAGGTTTACCCGCCACGCGCGCCCGTCGGTATGTCGAACTTCGGCGACCAGCGACGAACCCAGACCGGGGAGTTCGGCCAGGGGTGGCATTGGCAGTGCGCGGTCATCAATTACCCGAAGCACATCTAGCACATCACGGTCATAAATTGCTGCGCTCTTGCGAACGGTGATCTCGGCGACTTGCAATGGTGGGGCAAAGCAGGTCCGGCCTCGATAATCATCAATGGTCAGAGCCTGCTCCCGCGCCTTGGAAAATACCGCGTGAGCGGTGAGAGCCGTAAGCCGGCCAAAGACGGCGCCCGCGGGCAAGCTCATCACGGTTGGGGCAAAGCGGTGCCCACCGATATGGCTGCACTCCCATATCGACTCACGCTCGGCTGCGCTGACGCTTTGGTGAAGGGCGGTTATCAAGGCCCGGCCATGCAGTGCACAGCAGGCATCTCGGCCGCTGTGGGTGCAAACCAAGAACATGGGCTCGTCGGTTGCCAGCCCAAGCGGCGGTAGTGACCCAGCGGCAAGTTCGGCGAAATCCCAGTCCAAGATCAACCGCAGATCTGGCACCGTGCCGCGGCGCATACGAGTAGCGCCGGGGCAGGTGTACGCGACCCAGACCAATCGGTCGGCATCATCGGGGTCGGGAGCCGGGTGCCCGGGGTGACGAACGAGCAAGATATTAACCCCGGTGCCCGCCGCCTTCGACTTGAGAGATTGCCCGAGGTCACCTTCGAGTCGTGAATCCAAGAGCGCATCCTTGCCCCACGGGCCGCGCTGTTCAATCAAAATCCAACAAGTTGCTACTGGCGCGGTACCCGCGAGGGGTTCGCCGGCCTCAAGTGCCGCCGTTGAACAATCGATGCTCAAAGCCTGCCGCCCAGACCCATGATGGGTGTGGTGCCCGGTGTACCGGTGCCGTCGCGCTTGCCGGTTGCGTTGGGTAAATCGGCCGGCACCCCGGAGGCGGTGGCAGCGCGCGCCGGGCCGTTGCCAACCCATGCCAGTAGCAAACTGTCCTCACCCGCGCGGAACTTGTGGCAGCGCACACCACCGGTGCCACGGCCTTTTAGGGGATACTCGGCCAACGGGGTCACTTTGATGCTGCCAGCATCGGTGCCGGGTAGTGCATCCGCGGAGCCGGCAATGGTTACCAGAACCGATTCGGGGGAGGTGGCCACGGCAAAGAAAGCTATGACTCGCGCGCCGGCTGCCAGCCGGATACCCGCGATTCCACTGCCGGCGCGCCCTTGCGGGCGGACCGCCGTTGCCGAAAACCTGAGCAACTGGCCATCGGAAGTCACGAAAGTGAGTTCACTTGCCTTTGCCGCAGCTTCGTCTAGGTAACTTGCCCCGATGACGACATCACCAGCGCCCAGTCGAATGATCTCCCAAGAGTCTTTATTGGACAGGGTTTCAGGAAGGACTCTCTTGACCACGCCATTCGCGGTCGCAAGAGCGATGCCGCCGGAGTCATCAAGGGTGGTCAGGCACAGTGCCGATTCACCGACTGGCAGATCCACGAAAGCACCGATTGGCGCGCCCGCGGACAAACCGGGGATGCCGGCAACCGCTGGAAGTGCGGGCAGATCGACCACTGAGACTCGCACGACGCGGCCAGCACTGGTCACCAAGCCAATGGAGCCACGGTTGGTCGCTGGGATCGCGCTAATGATCACATCATGGCTAGCTCGGGCAATATCCCCAGCGAAATCAAATGCGGGCTCGCCGGTGCGCGCCAACAGACCGGTGCTCGACATCAGCACTACGCATGGCTCATCATCTACCTCTAAGGGGACCGTGGCCTGAACTGGCGCTGCACCCGCCTCCATCAGCAAGGTGCGTCTAGCGGTGGCATGGGTTCTAGAAACTGCAGCTAATTCGTCCGAAACAACATTTCGAAGCTGCTGGTCATCATCGATAATTGTGGTTAGTGCCTCGATATCGCTTCTTAAGGTATCGGACTCCCTCTCCAACTCCAGACGTGAGAACTTGGTCAGTCTGCGCAGTGGCATCTCGAGAATGTAGGAGGCCTGGATTTCGCTGAGGTCAAAGACTTCGATTAGTCGATGTCGGGCGGCGGCGGCGTCGTCGGACTCACGAATCAACTGGATAACCTCGTCGATATCCACGATCGCTATTAGGAGTCCGGCAACCAAGTGCAGGCGATCTTCGGCTTTCGCGCGCCTAAACAGACTTCGACGGCGGACGACCTCGAGTCGATGATCGATAAAGACATGCAATAACCGCAATAACCCCAATGTCTGTGGTTGACCATCCACCAGCGCCACCGCGTTGATGTTGACCGACTCTTCCAAAGGGGTAAGTTTGAACAGATTCTCAAGGACCGCCTCGGCGTGAAAGCCATTCTTAATGTCGATTACCAGATTGAGTCCAGAATCGCCATCGGTCAAATCGGTAACGTCGGCAATACCGAGCAGCTTCTTATTCTGGACGAGATCCTTAATGCGCTCGATAACTCGTTCTGGTCCGACGTTCATCGGCAATTCGGTGACAATGATCCCGCGACGCCGTGGCGAGACCTGCTCTATTCGGGTGCGAGCTCTGACCCGGAACGTGCCGCGGCCAAGCTCGTACGCTTCGCGAACCCCGCTGAGGCCAATGATGACCCCACCGCTTGGCAAATCGGGCCCGGGGATGAACTTCATTACCTCGTTTAGCCCTGCCTTGGGGTTCTTTAGTAGGTGCCTAGCGGCCCCGACGACCTCGCCGAGATTGTGGGGGACCAAGTTGGTTGCCATGCCCACCGCGATACCGGAAGCGCCATTTACGAGCAGGTTCGGAATGGCCGCAGGCAGCACCGTTGGCTCGGTCTCGCGACCGTCATAGTTTGGTACGAAATCGACTACGTCCTCGTCCAGGCTCAAGGTCATATCAAGGGCGGCAAAGGCAAGTCGGGCTTCGGTGTAACGCATGGCCGCCGGGCCATCGTCAAGTGAGCCGAAGTTTCCGTGACCGTCGACCATCGGTAGACGGAGGGTAAATTGCTGGGCCATGCGAACCAGTGCGTCATAGATCGCGGTGTCGCCATGTGGGTGCAATCGACCCATGACCTCGCCAACCACCCGGGCGCTCTTCACATGGCCACGCTCTGGTCGCAGGCCCATCTGCGCCATCTGAAAGAGGATTCGCCGCTGCACCGGTTTAAGGCCGTCTCGGGCATCGGGTAATGCCCGTGCGTAGATCACTGAATAGGCGTACTCCAAGAATGAGGCCCGCATCTCATCGGAAACATCAATATCCACGATGTGGCCATCACCGGGTGGGGCCGTGGTCGAACGCCTTGCCATTTTTAGCCTTTCTTGCCAACGAGCGGACACTGGCTCCAGTGGTCGGGTACCGGCGAGCAAAAACCGGTAAGTTACCACGATTCTCGCTGGTCAAGGGGCCATTGGACCGCCTCCGACACGGCTAAGGGTCCGGGTGGCTTCCGTTACCCCCGCGGCCAGCGCCTCGGGTAACCCGCGGCCAGCGCACCAACCTGCCAAGAACCCGGCGGCGAAGGCATCACCGGCACCGGTGGTATCGATTACCTTGGCCGGCAGGGCTGGCACCGCACAGCGCAGGTTGCCTTGGGCCCCCACCGCGCCGTCGGGACCGCACTTGATGACAACCATCTCGACGGCCTCAGCCAGGGCGGCTAAGGCAGCGTTGGTATCGGCTAAACCGGTCAGAGCTTCAGCTTCATCGCGATTAGCCAACAGCACGTCTACCTGGTCGAGGGCAGCCCAGATTGGTGCCCGGTTCCCCGCAATTGGAGCTGCCGAGGCTAGGTCCAAACTGCTTGATAGTTTGCGCGCCCGGGCCCGGGCGAGGGCCGCTTGACCCACTCCTCGGGTGGCCGAGTTGAGCAGGGTGTAGCCGGAAAGGTGCAGATGGGCCCCGGCGGTGAACAACGCATCGGTGAGTTGGGCGACATCGAGGGCCTGGTTGGCCCCTGGGTCCGGCAGCATGGTGCGCTCGCCGGTCGCATCCACCAAGACTATGCAGGTGCCGGTCGCGGTGCCGCTTATCGTCGACGCATGCAGATGTACACCGAGACCGGTTATTGCCTCACGAAATAATGTTGCGAATACATCATCACCGAGTGCGCCAATTAGGTGCACATCTTCACCCAAGTGGGCGAGCCATGCCGCAGTGGTCGCCGCCCCGCCACCTGGTCGTACACTAATTTGAGCGCGGGTATCGCTGGCGTAATTTATTGGCTCATTGGTGACCGCTGCGATATCAATCATCAGGTCCCCGACCAAAACAAAGGGTACCGAGCCGGGGATCGCAGTCATCTATTCGCCGCGGCAGCAAATGCCACTGCGATCTGCGCGGACAATTCGGCATTCCGCAAAATGATTTGCGTATTGACGACCAAGCTGGCGCCATGTGTTGATCGGTGAAAGTGATCGAGCAAGAAAGGGGTTACATCCTTGCCCGTTACGCCTCGGCTAGTCGCTAACTGCATCCCATCTTGGAGCACCTGATCATGTAAGTCAGGATCGAGCTGATCGGATTCGGGTATCGGGTAGGCCACGATTAGGCCGGACGGGATTTGCATTGAGCGCCGCGCACCCATGATGGCCGCTACCTCGCCGGGGTCAGAAACCGACCAACTAATCCCAAACCCGCTGTCACTTAGATAGAACCCGGGAAAGCGCGTGGTGTTATAGCCCAAGACACCAACATTTAGTGTCTCGAGCCGTTCCAGGGTGGCCCCGACATCAAGGATTGATTTCACGCCGGCACAAACGACGGTGATGGGCGTCTGCCCAAGGGTTGTTAGGTCCGCGGATTCATCCCAAGTCCGGCGGGCATCTCGGTGCACTCCACCTAGGCCGCCAGTGGCAAACACGTCGATGCCGACTAATTGAGCTATGTGGCTGGTAGCAGCAACTGTGGTTGCCCCGCTACCGCGATTAGCGATAACCGTAGCTACATCTCGAACGGAAACCTTGACGATGTCATTCCGATTGGCGACCTGGTCGAGCAGCACCTCAGTTAGCCCAATGTGCACGGTGCCATCAAGAATCGCGATGGTCGCCGGTACCGCCCCTTGAGCACGTATTTGAGCTTCTACCTCGATGGCCACTCGCAGATTCTCCGGGCGGGGCAACCCGTGGCTGATAATGGTGGATTCAAGTGCAACGACCCCCCGATTATCTGCGAGGGCTTGGGCGACTTCCGGGGCGATATTTATCAACTGCTGGCTCACCTCACAATGGTATCTGTGTGCCAGACGCCTAGGAAGGCACGGGTGATCTTCAAGTCTCGACTAGTGCATTTCATCATGGGCGGTCATGTGGCAAGATAGTGAAGTGATGAGCCTCGATCAGCAGTTGCGCACTGATATTCAGCGCAGTGGGTACTACCCGGATCTTGTTTCCGATGCCCTCGACACTGCATTGGCCGGCGAAGCCCTTAAGTCATATCTGGTTCATCACGAGGCCACTTTTGACCACGATGAGTTAAGACGTCACGTAACAGTCCTGGCATTGACGCCAACTCGACTAATCGTCGGGCACACTGACGAGCATGGTGCAGATGAAGTAAATCCCACTCCATTTGCCACTGCTTCGACCGAAGGTGTGCGGCTTGAACGGGTTGATTCGGTTGTCGTCACCCGCGTGGTCAGCGAACCTGCCAAGTACCAGCCGGGTGGTGCTACTTCCGAGGTGGTGCTGACGATCGGTTGGGGTGCGGTCAGTCGCATCGACCTCGAGCCCGCAAGTTGCGGTGACCCCCAATGCGAAGCCGAGCACGGGTATACCGGCACCTCCAGTAACGACGACCTTTCGGTTCGGGTATCAGAAGTCGCAGACGGCGCCGATGTCGTTGCTCAGGCGCTCGCTTTCGCATCGGCTTTGTCACAAGCAACCGCGGCCCGGTTGCGTTAGTTCCTGCCGTTAATCCTCAGATGGCACTTGATTCACAAGCGGCCCAGACGAGTTTGGCCGATGTCGGCACCTCGGCGGCGGCCAGCGTAGGAGTTCCGGGTTACCACGATGTGCTGGGCCTAGGTGATGTCCAGCATGTCGTCATCTGCCTAATTGATGGATTGGGCTGGCTGTCACTGCTTGAGTTTGGGTCGTATGCACCTGACTTGATCCAATTGGGTGGGCGCCCAATGCAGACGGTGTTTCCGACAACAACGCCGACGGCACTCGCATCCCTTGGCACCGGCCAGTTGCCGGGCACTCATGGCTTTGTCGGCGCAACCTTCTTCCTCCCGGAAACCCAATCGATTTTGGCACCGCTGAGGTGGAAACGCGATCCATTACCCGCCATGGTGCAGCCGGCACCAACGATTTTCGAACGGGTGGCTCGGCATGGTGTGCAGATGCTGACCGTGGCACCTGCCAAGTACGAGTTCACCGGATTGACCGCAGCGGCCTTGCGCGGCGGCGGCTACCAAGCGGCCGAAGACACCGCGCAGCGCGTTGCAGGAGTACATGCAGCGGTATCAGGTGCGGGTAGGTCGTTTACCTACGTGTACTGGTTCGAATTGGACCGGGTAGGCCACAAGCATGGTGTCGGGAGCAAAGTCTGGCTTGCTGCACTGGGCCGGGTAAACGACCTCGTCGCCAAGTTGGCGGCGCAGTTGCCGCCCAGTACCGCACTGATCGTTACCGCCGATCACGGCATGATTAATTGCGAATCCAGCAGCCAGGTGTCCATCGAGGGCAATCCTGAATTAAGTGCTGAACTGGTCTTGATTGCCGGTGAGCCACGGGCACGGCACCTCTACGTGCAGCCACGCTGTACAGATGCGGTCGCGGCAAGATGGTCTGCATTCCTTGGTGCCAGCGCGAAGGTGTTCACTAGGGCGCAAATTATTGACTCAGGTTTACTCGGTCCGACTGACCCCGATTTGATTGATCGAATCGGCGATGTGGTTTGTGTAGCAGAAGACACGACGATGCTGACTAGCCTGGTAGATCCCAGGTCCAGTGCACTCCTTGGCCAGCACGGGGCACTTACTCCAGAGGAGCTTGTGATCCCTGGGCTCATTATTCGAACTTGAGGAATCGGACTTGAGGAATCGGACTTGAGGCAAAAATTGAGACCGGGATATGGCAGCATGTCGTCGTGGCCGAGTTAATCTTCTTCGCGGGCACAATGGACTGTGGCAAATCCACTTTGGCACTGCAAACCGACCACAATCACTCGTCGAGGGGCCGTTCTGGCCTGGTGTTCACCCGGTTGGACCGTGCCGGTGAGTCGGTGCTCTCAAGCCGACTTGGCCTTAGTGTGGATGCGATCGAAGTTACCGAGACCCTTGACCTTCGACGGCACGTGGTGGGCGCGCTTTCGCGCGGTGACCGGGTTGATTACCTGATTTGCGACGAGGCGCAGTTCTACACCGAAGCGCAGGTCGAGCAGCTCGCATCCGTTGTCGATGATCTCAGCATTGACGTCTACGCATTTGGCATCATGACTGATTTTCGTACCCGATTGTTCCCCGGATCCGCGCGGCTGGTGGAGCTCAGCGACCGGGTTCAGGTGCTGCAGGTTGAGGCGCTTTGCTGGTGCGGGATGCGGGCGATACACAATGCGCGAACACTAGATGGAGTCGTGGTTGTCGAAGGCAGCCAAGTAATGGTCGGCGATGTCGGTGACGGCGCTGATTCCCGAGTTGATATCCCGGTCGTGTCCTACGAGGTGCTGTGTCGGCGACACTATCGGGCTCGGAAGACCGCTGGCAGCGCCGGTGCTGAGCACATGTCCAAGGAGCCGCTGCCGTTTACTGAGTAGGTCACCCACCCAGGCGGCTGAGTTGCAGATAGCTGCGTTGCGAGACTTGCCGGCCTGCAAACAGCAGGGGGATTGCTGCAGTTTTCGTTAAGCCGAAGGGTTTCAAGTCTTCCCGTTTAGTCCCTTTTCGTTGTGGCGTAGGTGTTACCGGTGGCGATATTTTCGAGCGGATCTTGGACCGTCACCGATCAGCGATGCAACGCCTTATGAGTTGGCCACCAACCCCAAAAGGCGATAGCGCGGGTTTCCCTATTAACGCGGCGCGCACCGGCGCCCTGCGAAAATGTGTCGTATCACGCTGCCAGCAACAAGGGTTAAACACCCCACCTAACGGTAGGGACAGGTGCTACGCGTCTTCACCCGCGAAGCACGAGTTGTAGTAGGTACTAGGCCCATTAAAGTTGGAGGGGTTTATGGTGCAGCCGATAATTCCCGCACCCGGGCGCACCCAGCCAACACCAATTGCCAACCGATCACTGGCCACCGAACTCACCGGGGCGCTAACTTCACTCTTCGACATGTAATCTCCAGATCCTTAGTTGTGAATTTCAACAATTCCTTTGTTTACTATTCATTACCCTCAAAGCACATGAAGTTTAGTGGCCCACAGCAGTAGGCCACAGCAATGGATACAGTGGAGGGGTTTACGGTGCCGCCGATAAGTCCCGCACCCGGGCGTACCCAACCAATACCAAGTGCCAACCGATCACTGGCCACCGAACTCACCGGGGCACTAACTTCCACGCTAGGCATTGAATTCTCCTTCTCATCTGGGTAGCGGCCCGCGGATGGGCCACTGCCCAATGGGAACACCGTAACCACCAAAAAGCAATAGCGAAACGCCTAACACAAGGATTCCGAATTCCACTGCACCTGCCATTTGATCAACTGACATGGCTGGGTGCGCAGGTAACCCACTCTTGATGACAGGACTAGCTTGATGACAGGACTAGGCGTCGTCCCCGCGCGTTGCGCCGAAGAGGATCTCATCCCAACTTGGCACGCTCGCCCTCTTGCCTTTGGCTTTGGGCTTCGGCTCCGCCTTCACTGGTGGCTTGGCCGGTACGTCCGTCAGCGAATCGTCGATGGGAATCAAAATGTCAAGCACTGGATCCGTAGCACGCTCAGCTAAGGCGGGTGTTGGCTCAGCATCAGGCACGGCTACTAAGCGGGGACGCTCCGGGGCCACCTCAACAACACCGGAGATGGCATCCGCGTCCCTTCCAGCCGACAGATTCGCGATCATCGCCTGGTCTTCGGTGATGTAGTCGAAAATCTGTTCGTCGCTGACTCCCATGAGCCGGCGGGCCGTCTCATCAAGTGGATGAACCGTGCGTCCGTGGTTGTCATAAGTCCAGGAGGCATGCTGGCTAGCGCCGCGACTTGTGAAAGTGACCAACACGACCCACTTAGAGTCGGCACGCCGGGCCGCATCCCACGTGATGGAGTCGGCGCCATCCGCGCGTAGTACCGATGAGACAGTGTCGCCAAGTGTTACCGGGCCGCCGGTTCGTCGAATCTCGACCAATTGGGCGCGACCAGCTACGTACTCGCGCTCCGCAAGGGGCGGGCCGGCATACCTCTGAACTTTTTCGAGTGACCAGCCGGTCTCGGCAGCCACGATCTCCGCAGAGGCTCCGGCGCGAACGCGGGCCTGAATCTCTTTGGGGCTGAGCGGTTCCAGGGCGAACTCCATAGGTCGACTGCGGATACTAATGCTCAGAACTTAGCGCGTCACCGGCCTTTGGTGCGTGCGGCAGCCCGAACTCAGGGCATTAACCTTCCTCAGCAGCGAACCCACCTGGGGCCGGGCCGGGTATTGGCTCGGCATTTAGGGCCGAGGTGGGTGGGATCGGGCCATAGTCCTGTACCGAGCGGCGCAGCCGTTTTTGGCCGAGAAGTGCAACCAAGAAGGCCCCGCCGGCGGCACCGACACCCACGGCGAAGCCAAATCCGGCGCCCCAGCCGTCGATTACGTAGCCCCCGACGGCAACGCCGAGGGAGAAGCCGACAGTGAGCCCGGAATTGATATAGGTCAACCCCTCCGTTAGTTGCGCATTGGGCACTAGTCGTTCCGCCAGGCTGAAGATCGTGATCAAGACCGGTGCAACGAGGGCACCGGAAATCATGGTGACCACGGACAATGCCAGCAGTGACGTCATGAATGGCGTCAGGAGCAAGGCGACAGTCAGCGCCGCCGTGAGGACAACCAGTTGACGCGAAAGTGGGGCGCGAAAATGCCGTGCCCCGAACCAAAGCCCACCGAACATCGAAGTCAGCGCCCAGGCCGCAAGCAAGACGCCCGATAACTCCGGTGTACCAAGTTCTGCGGTGAAGGCCACGATCCCCACCTCGAATGAACCGAAGATCGCACCGGTGGCGATAGCAGAGAAAACCATCAAGAAGACACCGGGGTGGCGAAAGGCGAAGGTGTGCGGTTCCTTGGCATGGCGCACCGGCGACGGCGTTGGCTCGGTGTCGCGAAGACGGATGAGTACGAAAGTCCCGGTCATTCCGACAACAATCGCGAAGATCAACGGGGCAGGTAGTGCAACCGAAATTGCCAGCCACGCGGTGATGAGTGGCCCAACCGTGAAAATGACTTCCTCGGAGATACTCTCGAGGGCAAAAGCGGTGCGAAGTTTCGGTGAAGACGTGGACTCCACTCGGGAGATCACAAATGTCCAGCGCGCCCTCACCGCGGGGCCGATCGCCGGCGAGCAGAGACCGGCCGCGGCGGCTAGTATTGCTGACACCAAAAATGGCAGTTTCAATTCCATGCTCAGAATGAAGAACACAAGCCCCAGGCTTTCGCCGGTAACCAGCCAACCCAAGACTTTGTGCTGCCCATGGCGATCAACCAACCGACTGGAGGCGATCATGCCGACGGCGGCGGCGAGGGAGAAGGCGGCCGACATTACCCCGGCCAGCCCATATGAGCCGGTTACCCCGCTGGTGAACAACAAAATCCCAAGGCCTACCAGGGCCATTGGCAGCCGGGCGACCAGGCCGCTTGCCGAGAAAGCGAGCGCACCCGGCACGCGCAACACTTCGCGATAGCTTCCAAACACATGGTGACGCTATCGCGACCGGGTTAAGTGGTCGCCGTCCTACCCGGCAAGATGGGTGCGTGCCGAATGATCATGAACAACCCTCGCCGGGCGAGGCCATGCAGATGCAGCCACTGTCCCTGGTCTTAGACGCCCATCCACTGCTGCCACTTGCCTGGGACGCGGCATGGCAGGCCGCGCGTTTTTTGCAAGATGAACGCCCGGAAGACTTGCGGATCGAGTCCAAGTCAACCGCCTCGGACTTGGTTTCCCAGATGGACAAGGGGGCCGAGGAGATCTTGATCTCCGCGTTGCTGGGGGAGCGGCCAACTGATGGGTTGCTTGGTGAGGAAGGCGGCGAGCGCACCGGCACGTCCGGGGTCCGCTGGGTGGTAGACCCACTGGATGGCACCGTCAACTACCTGCACCACATGCCCACCTGGGGGGTCTCGGTCGCCGCTGAGCAGTCCGGTCAATCGGTCATTGGCGTTGTAGTCACGCCCGCCTTCGGTGAGGCGTATATCGGGGTGCGGGGAGTCGGCGCGTGGGTGGTCACCGACCAGATGGCTACCCCGATTCGGGTAAGTGCCTGCCCTCACTTGGCTGCTGCGGTGGTGGCCACCGGATTCGGTTATTCCGCAAACCGCCGAGCGGCACAAGGTCGGGTAGTGCATGAACTGCTGCCAAAAGTCAGCGACATTAGACGCATAGGTGCTGCAGTGATCGACTTCTGCTGGCTGGCCCGAGGCCGGCTCGATGGCTACTACGAACGCGGACTCAATGCGTGGGATATTGCGGCCGGTGCGTTAATCGCGGCCGAGGCCGGTGCATCAGTGACCGGATTGCGTGGTGATGGCGTCTACGGCTCCATGATGATCGCAGCGACACCGGCGATAGCCGGTGAACTTCAAGAGTTCTTATTAGCCGTCGATGCCGATCAGGAGTGACTTCAACTGAGGAGTTTTAGGTCCGCCGCGTACCGGTGCGCGTTGCTCACATAGAAAGCTGCCGACCCCCGGAACGCACCATCTGCTATTACATCAAGAGTGATTGACGCGGGTACACCCAGTGCCCTCGCATTGGGGGGAACCACTTTGTCATTTGGCACCATGGCGCAGGCCCCAACTAGCGAATTTGGCCCGACGATGACCCGGTGCAACACAACTGATCCGGATCCAATGAGCGAATCGTCGTGCACCGTGCAGCCCTCAAGGTGGGCGCCGTGGCCAATTACACACCGGTCACCAATGATGGTGTCAGCGCCTTCAGTGCAGTGCAAAATCGCACCGTCCTGAATCGAAGTCTGAGCCCCAATGCTGATCACTCCATGATCACCACGCAGCACCGCGCCGGGCCAGACACTGGACTCAGGGCCCACGGTGACGGCGCCAATTAGTACCGCCTGCGGGTGGATATAGGCAGATTTGTCGACTCTTGGAACGAGGTCGCCTAAGGCGTAAATGGGCATAACGGTAAGGCTACCCGAAGGCCCGCGGGCCCAGCCTCGCACTTGTCAGTCGGATGAGGCACAATCTGCGCACGTAGGGCTAGGTACCTGGGCGCGGGAATACCGCCCGCGGGCATCTTGTTAGGGCAAGTGAAAGTACCAAGGGAAGGAAAGAAGGAGCCGTGGCAACCGATTACGATGCACCACGCAAGACGGACGAAGAACTTGCCGAGGACAGCTTAGAAGAGCTCAAGGCCCGGCGAGTTGATAAGTCATCCTCGGTAATTGATGTTGATGAAACCGAGTTGGCGGAGAATCTCGAGCTGCCTGGCGCCGACTTGTCGGATGAGAGTTTGACCGTTCGGGTCGTGCCGCGACAATCTGATGAGTTCACCTGCACGAGTTGCTATCTTGTGCAGCACAGCAGTCAAATTGATCACGAAAGCAAAGCCGGGCCAATCTGTAAGGATTGCGCCTAGTCCGTCGCACGGGTGGCGCCTAGGTGATTTGTAATCCGATAGGCGACCACCTCGACCCCTGCGGCAATTGCCGCGGTGGCGGTGGCCCAAAGCAGAGCCTTGCCGAATGGCACACCGGGATCGTTGGAGCGTGGAGCATCTTTGCCCGTCGCACTTCGATAGCTGGTGGTGATCACTTTCCGCACGATCATCGTGGCGCCAATGGCGACCAGAGGCGCGAGCAAATGCACAATCGGATTAACGTGGACTTCCGGCTCGAGCGCCACCTCGTCGGTCATTTGAACTCCAATCGGTTTACCTCTTTAACGTGATGCTAGTCAATCGTTCCACCGCGCCGAAGCGCGACCGCAAGTCGGGTTGGGTCCTTGGTGGTCAAAAGCCAGGCAGGATGCGGATCTTGCTCATCGATAAGTTCGATTAGCACGCCTCCTCGGGTGCGCCACGGTCTGAGCAGCAGGTAGCGGGTCGCAACATTTTGAGCGCGTCGCATTTGTGGGCCGGCCAGTACTTCGACGCTTCCCAGTTGGCTTCTTGGGATTGTAGCGCGCCCAGCGCGAAGGTCATGCGCACTTACCGTAATCACCGGCGAACCAATGAACAAAGCAAAAGCGCAAAAGATTGCGAGGAGCGTGAAGGTAAGCCAGCCTGCCCATGGCGAATAAGCCGCACCAACGGCTATCGCCAGCATTGCCACCAGCGACAAGACCACTACATAGACCCAGACTGACGGCAGCAACCGCTCGCGAAAAACGTTCGCCGGGGCCTTCATGCTGCGAGTCTGCCATGTGTTGCCGAAGGTACAGTGTGCAGATGCGCTCAACTCAAGCACCCGATGGCGCTTTGTTGCCAACTCGGCTGGTTGGTGCCCCGGCCCCGGGAGAGTCCATTCCATCGCACTACCGGTGGTGCTTTGGTTGTGGTATCGAGCATCCAACCGGCCTGCACATGCAGATCACTGCTGGTGTGGGTTTGCGCGTTATCGGAAACTTCACGGTTACCGAGCACCACCAGGGGGCGCCGGGGCTGGCCCACGGCGGCCTGCTATCAGCGGCTATTGACGAGGTTCTCGGCTCCTTGAACTGGCTGCTGGGGGAGCCGGTGGTAACCGCTTCGCTATCAATGCATTTTCTCCGACCGGTGCCGGTTGGTTCGGTGCTGCATATCGAGGCCGAGGTAACCGGTGTGGTGCGACGCAAGATCTATACCAGTGCGGTAGGTCGACTGGCCGATGCAAGTGGTGACATCGCGGTCTCAGCATCCGCGCTATTTGTGCAGGTGCCGATCGAGCACTTTATGAAATTCGGTAACAAGGAGCAGGTCGAACTGGCGATTGCCGACCGAGCTGGTGGCGGGCCCGCCTGGCGCACCGGCGGCCACGATGTTGAGGTAAATCCGTGATCCAACCGGTAAGAATGCTTATTGTCCGACTGGATGCAGAACTGGAGCTCCCCGGCTATGAACACCCCGGCGATGCGGGGTTAGACCTCCGCGCGCGGGAGGGCGTCACCTTGGCCCCGGCCCAGCGGGCGTTGGTTCCAACGGGAGTGGCTATTGCCTTGCCCCCTGGCTTCGCCGCCTTCGTGCATGCCCGCAGCGGACTAGCTCTGCGGTCCGGGCTCGGGGTGGTTAATGCGCCCGGGGTAATTGATGCTGGCTACCGAGGCGAAATCGGGGTTATCTTGATAAATCACGACCCCCTTGAGTCCATTGCAATTAAAAGGGGTGACCGCATTGCCCAATTGGTTGTTCAGCGGGTCGAGCAAGTCTTTGTTGATGAAGTCGCTGAATTGCCCGGGAGCCACCGAGGTGCCGGTGGCTTTGGCTCAACCGGAGGCCACGCGGGTACGGTGTCGTCATGACCGCGCGCGAGATGGGCCCATGGGATGAATCCGAAGTTGATTTCTCCGAGGGGCTCGAAAGGCTCGATCTTGGGGGGCTGCTGGTATTGGCGACACCCGGCGTCGATGTGCAAGTGCAGGCAGATCAAGCCACCGGTGTGGTCACGGCGTTGACTTTCGCACAATCAGGTGCCGCGGTTCAGGTGCAGCCATATGCAGCACCGAAGTCTGGTGGCATGTGGGATGAGGTTCGCGGGCAGATCAAGGGCTCGATCACCAAGAGCGGTGGTCTTGTCGAAGAGGTCGCCGGACCATTCGGTGTCGAATTGCAATCACAGGTAACAGGCGCGGACGGGGCAATGCAGCCGGCCCGATTCGCCGGTATCGAAGGTCCCCGCTGGTTTGTGCGGGCGGTCTTCCTCGGAGCGGCCGTCAAGGCCGGCGAGGCAGCAACAACCCTAGAAGGAATGGTTCGTAACTTGGTGGTGGTGCGTGGGGGCGATGCCATGGCTGTGGGAGCACCAATTCCGATGAAATTGCCGAATGCGCCGGCGGCACCGGCGGCACTCCCTGATGGCCGGCCGAACCTCGCGCCGTTTGTTCGCGGCCCGGAGTTGACCGAAACCCGTTAAGTCGAGCCAGATGCAATGTTTTACTCGGTCACGGGTTAATCTGGTGAAGTGACCGCAGTAATAGACCTCTGGCGCAATTTGACCCGCAGCCGGACCGAAGTCGAGGCCGCCGAACTGCAAGACGAAATGCGCGAGGTAGGGGTCGTACCGATTCGCGAATGTCAACATGGTGCATTTGTGTGCGTTACCGGCATCGTGCGGGTTATTACTGTTCGGCCCACGGCGGCAACACTAGCTTTCGAGATCGAAATCTATGACGGCTCCGGGTGCGTAAGTGTGATCTGGCTGGGACGCCGGCGTATTCCGGGCATAGCAACTGGGCGCCGAATAGTTGTTTCGGGCCGATTGACCTGCTTACCTAATTCCAGGGTCATCTACAACCCCCGCTATCAACTATTGCCGACGTCATCGTGAGCATGAATCCGCCAGAGCAGCCCCAGATTCCAGATAAGGCTGATCCTGCTCTGCATGAGACTAAATCTGATGTTCGGGCCGAGACAGTGTTACTTGAGCGGGCCATCGGGGGCTGGCGCGGAATTATCGACTCCGGTGTGCCGACCTTGGTTTTTGTGATTGCCTACCTGGTCACCGGGCAAAATCTGGGCCGCTCCGTTGGCGCCGCGGTCGCTGCGGGGCTGCTGATTGTAATTTGGCGAGTTGTCCGCAAGGAGCCACTGCAGCAGGTATTCGCTGGCTTCGCCGGGGTGTTGATCTCGGCTCTGGTGGCCAACTGGACCGGTCGCCCGGAGGCTTATTTCCTGCCTGGCTTCCTGCAGAACCTGGCCTATGGGTCAGCATTCTTGATCTCGATAGTCATTGGCTGGCCGCTCCTTGGCGTGGTCCTTGGCTACTTCACCGGCGAAGGCACCAGTTGGCGTCAAGATCGCCCACTTCGCCGCATATACGCGGCGGCTTCGTGGATTTGGGTAGCCCTATTCTTCGGGCGCCTCGTGGTGCAGGTCCCGCTGTATCTCGCCGGTGCTGTCGGAGCCCTGGGTGTCGTCAAGATTTTGATGGGGATTCCGCTTTACATAGCCGCGGCATATTTCACCTATCGGCTACTGGCCCCGATCTGGGCCGCTAAGCGAAACACAAAGGGCAAAAGCTAGTAGCTAATGCTGCGTGCCAAAGCGGCTAGCTGTGGCCGAGCATTGCTTGTAAGGCTGGTTCTTGATCGGGTGCGGTAACAAACAGCAGCTCATCGCCGGCATCGAGCGGGTCATCAGCTGATGGGGCGAAGACACGTGATCCGCGGACTATGGCAACCAGGACGGCATCTGTTGGCCAGGCTTGATCACCAACCCGTTGCCCGACCACCGGTGAGTCCGATGACAACGTCAATTCGACGAGATCAGCGTTACCTTGCCGGAAACTAAATAGCCGCACCAAATCTCCGACGCTGACCGCCTCGTCGACTAAAGCGACCAGCATGCGCGGGGTGGATACCGCGACATCTACCCCCCAGGACTCATCGAACATCCACTCATTCTTTGGGTGGTTGACGCGTGCGATTACTCGTGGCACCCCGTATTCGGTTTTGGCCAAGAGCGACAAGACCAAATTGACTTTGTCATCACCGGTTGCGGCTACCACCACCTGGCACTGCGATAGCAGCGCTTCATCAAGTGCCGACACTTCGCAGGCATCGGCAATCAAGAACTCGGCTCCATCAACTGATCCGGGGCGCGCGGCTGCCGGATCCCTGTCTATCAGCAGAACCTGATGACCGCGACCTAGGAGCTCCTTGGCGATGGATCGACCGACCTTGCCAGAGCCAGCTATTGCAATCCTCATGACCGGTCCTTATGTCTCATGAAAGTTCCGAAGGACGAGTTTCGAATATCGACTCGACGCGTTCGCGATCCACGCTCAGATAGACGGCATGGATCACGTCCTGGTCTTGGATGACGGTCTCGGGATTCGGCAGCAGCGGCTGACCAAGCCGGGTGATGAAAGCAATGCGCGCTCCGGCTGCATCCTCGAGTGAAGTGGCGCGGTGGCCGGCCCAACTAGTGCCCACATGCACTTCTGCTAGCGACATGGCGCCGCTCGGGTCGCGGTACTCCTCTTGGGCCCCCGATGGCAATATCCCGCGCATGATCTGGCCGGTTGTCCAGGCCACAGTGGCCACGGTTGGGATCCCTAGACGCTGGTATACCTCGGCCCGGCGTGGGTCGTAGATTCGCGCAACGACGCGATCAACTCCATACGTTTCGCGCGCCACTCGAGCGGCCAGGATATTACTGTTATCGCCGCTACTGACCGCTGCAAAAGCTTCGGCGCGAGCGATACCGGCCTTCTCCAATGTCTCCCGGTCGAACCCGATACCGGTAACAGTGATCCCGGGAAAACTAGCAGGCAGCCGGTCAAAAGCCGAGGTGTTTTGGTCCACCACCGCGACGCTGTGGCCTAGGTCCGCAAGGCGCTCAGCAAGTAAGGTGCCGACGCGCCCACATCCCATGATTACCACATGCACACGGCAAACCGTACACGTCCGATGCCGGCATCGGTAACCGCTGGTGATCTAGGTGGGCTGTTAGGCGTAGCATCATCACTCGTGCCGATCTCTGATGGCCTAAAGCGCCTTATCTTTGGCCGGGCGCTGCGAACAGATCGCCTCGGTGACTCACTTTTGCCTAAGCGCATTGCGCTACCGGTTTTTGCCAGCGATGCGTTGTCTTCTAATGCTTATGCCACCCAGGAAATTTTGTTGGTGCTATCCCTAGGTGGTGCCTCCTTCTACGCGTTCGGCGGCTGGGTGGCCGCCGCGGTCGTCGTTGTGTACTTCACAGTTGTTGCCTCATACCGCCAGAACGTGCACGCATACCCGAGCGGTGGCGGTGACTACGAAGTTGTTTCAAAGAACCTTGGGCAAAATTGGGGAGTCTTTGTCGGGAGCGCCCTGCTAATTGACTATGTACTGACGGTTGCTGTATCTATCTCGTCGGCGATTGCCAACCTGGGATCGACCATCCCGGCAATTGCCGAGCACAGTGTTTGGTACGCGGTCGGGGCCATCGTCATCATCACGTTGCTGAACCTGCGTGGCATCCGCGAGTCTGGCTCGCTTTTTGCGATTCCAACCTATTTCTTCATGGCTTCCATCTTTGTAATGATCGGTGTGGCAATCTTTCGCATCGCCACTGGTTCAAGCCTGGAGGCAGAAAGCGCAAACTGGGAGGTTGTGCCGGAGGCAAGCTTCGCTGGGGCGGCACTCATTTTCCTGGTTGCGCGTTCATTCTCGTCCGGTACGACAGCACTCACCGGGATTGAGGCCGTTGCAAATGGCGTGCCGTCCTTTCGAAAGCCGAAGTCCAAGAACGCGGCAACGACTTTGCTCATGCTCGGCTTGATCGCGACCACAATGTTTGCTGGTATCACTTGGTTGGCTCTCAAGACTCGCGTTCAGGTAACCGAGTATGATAAAGACCTGATTGGGCTGCCCGCGGGTCAACCTCAAAAGACCGTGATTGTGCAAGTCGCCGATGCAGTATTCGGCAACTTCGAAATTGCGGTTTTGGTGATTGCATTGGCCACCGCCCTGATCTTGGCGCTGGCGGCCAATACCGCATTCAACGGATTCCCAGTTCTGGGTTCCATCTTGGCCAGGGATGGCTACCTGCCCCGTCAATTGCACACCCGCGGCGACAGATTGGCATTTAGCAACGGCATCTTGATGCTCGCCGGTCTCGCGGTGTTGTTAGTCGTGATCTACCAGGCAAGTGTCACTGGCCTAATCCAGCTCTACATCATCGGTGTATTTGTATCTTTCACCCTAAGCCAACTTGGCATGATCAGGCATTGGAATCGCAATCTCCTGGGGGAGTCGGTTCCGGCTGAGCGGCGCAAGATGATGCGATCTCGGGCCATCAACTCGGTGGGGTTCGTGATGACCGGGTCGGTCTTGATAATTGTGCTGATCACCAAGTTCACCAAGGGCGCCTGGATAGTCGTTGTTGCGATGCCGCTTATCTACCTGTTGATGCGGGCTATTCGCAGACACTACGATCGCGTAGCGACCGAACTTGCCACTACCGATGAGGACAAGATCACGCTGCCAACTCGGGTGCACGCCCTTGTTCTGGTCTCCAAGATCCACAAGCCAACCTTGCGCGCCTTGGCATATGCGCGGGCTACTCGACCGTCAGTCCTGGAAGCGATTACCGTCAACGTTGACGATGAGGCAGCCGCCGATCTGGCGGCCGAGTGGGAGCGCCGAGCGATTCCGGTGACCCTAAAAGTTCTTGACTCACCCTACCGGGAGATTACGCGCCCAATCATCGAATACGTAAAGCGCCTGCGCAGTGAAAATCCAAATGACGTGGTGACGGTCTACGTACCCGAGTACGTGGTGGGCCACTGGTTTGAGCAGCTTCTGCACAATCAATCGGCACTACGACTAAAGAGCAGGTTGTTGTTCATGCCCGGGGTCATGATGACAAGTGTGCCGTGGCAACTTGATTCAAGTGAGCGTGCGCTCGACCGTGATGCCTGATGCTGCAGCCGAATCCTCGGCGCCACTTTGCGTGGACGATGTTCTAGACGTCACTATCGGCCAGATCGCGCACGGCGGCCATTTCATCGCCCATGCTAATGGGCGCACCATTTTTGTGCGACATGCAATAGCAGGCGAGTTGGCCAGAATCAAGATAACCGAAGTCAGATCGAAGATCGTGCGCGCCGATGCGGTAGAGATCTTGGATCCGAGCCCGGATCGGGTATCCCCACCGTGCGCTTTTGCTGGGCCGCAGTTGTGCGGAGGCTGTGACTTCCAACATATTTCAGTGGGCAGGCAGCGAGCGTTGAAACAGCAAGTGGTTGCCGACGCCTTTCGTCGCCACGCCCGCCTTGTAGATATCGGCATCCCCGTGGTGCCAATTGCGGGGGACGATGATGGGTTGCACTGGCGCACCCGAGTGCGATGGGCGATCGATCGTCAGGGTCGAGCGGGTTTTCACGCTTACCGAAGCAGCACCGTTTTGCCCGTGGACAAGTGCATTATCGCCACGGCAGGCCAAGGGGTTGTGCCTACTACCAACTACCTCGGCTGCCAAGAAGTGCGCTCCGCCGAGGGATCCGATGGCGAGGTAGTAGTGGCGGCTACTGGTACGGCACGTTCTAGTGGTCAGCGGATAACCCAACTGGTCCTCGGGCGCAGTTGGCAAATTGGGCTGGCAAGTTTTTGGCAAGCCCATCGCGGGGCACCGGAAACCTTGGTGCGGGCGGTATTGGCCGCCGGTGATCCACGAATTGGCGAGACTTGGTGGGACCTTTACTCCGGGGTTGGGCTTTTTAGCGCATATCTAGCAGCAGCGGTTGGCCCGGCCGGTGCGCTGGTGGCAGTTGAAGGCGACAGTCGTTCGGTCCGTGATGCGCGCCGCAATCTGCGTCAAGAGACGAATATCGAATTAGTTGAAGGGCAGGTCGGCAACTGGTTGGGGAGTGCGCATGGGTCTGGCCACGTTGATGGAATCGTGTTGGATCCGCCTCGTACGGGTGCGGGACCCGCGATCGTTGCGCAAATTGCCGCCAAGAAGCCAAGGGTGGTGGTTTACGTCGCATGCGATCCGGTGGCCCTAGCTCGCGATGTGGAAGCCTTCGCAACCTACGGATATCGATTCGCCGGAGCCACCGGCTTTGACACCTTCCCGATGACCCACCACGTCGAATTGGTAGCCACCCTGGTGCCCATCGACGCCGCGGATCAGATATCTTGACATCAAGATATCCTCGGAGGTTCAGGTGAATAGCAGGAATAGTTTTGGTGCCAAGCGCCAATTAGCGGTGGCGGGGGAGCTGTACGAGATTTTCGGGATCGATGTGGTTCCCGGCTTCCAAAAACTGCCGTTCACCCACAAGGTACTTCTTGAGAATCTACTAAGAACCGAAGATGGCGCGAATGTCACGGCCGAGGTTATTCGAGCACTTGGATCTTGGGATCCGGCGGCGGAACCAAATCAGGAGATTTCCTTCACCCCGGCTCGGGTGATTATGCAGGATTTCACCGGCGTCCCGGTAGTAGTAGATCTAGCCACGATGCGTGAGGCGGTGGCAGAGCTAGGTGGTGATCCGGCGCGAATCGAGCCACTTGCGCCGGCCGAAATGGTGATCGATCACTCCGTAATTGCCGATTTTTTTGCGATCCCAGATGCCGAATCACGAAATGTCGCACTGGAGTATGAACGCAATCGCGAGCGATATCAATTCCTGCGTTGGGGTCAGGGGGCATTTGATGAGTTCAAGGTGGTCCCACCCGGCACCGGGATCGTGCATCAGGTCAATATCGAGTACCTAGCCCACGTCGTGATGGCCCGCGGTGGTCAGGCATATCCGGATACGGTCGTCGGAACCGATTCGCACACCACCATGGTCAATGGGCTTGGTGTACTCGGCTGGGGTGTTGGCGGGATTGAAGCCGAGGCGGCAATGCTGGGTCAACCGGTTTCCATGTTGATCCCGCGCGTTGTTGGATTCAAATTGCGTGGCGAACTGCCGCAGGGCGCAACCGCGACCGATTTAGTTCTCACGATTACCCAGATGTTGCGGGAACACGGAGTTGTGGGCAAGTTCGTCGAATTCTATGGCGATGGCGTTAGTTCAGTTCCGCTCGCAAATCGCGCGACCATTGGCAATATGAGCCCCGAGTACGGCAGCACGGTGGCAATCTTCCCAATTGATGAGATGACGATGGACTACCTGCGCCTGACCGGGCGCTCAGATCAACAGTGCGCCCTGGTTGCTGCTTACGCGAAAGCCCAAGGTTTGTGGCATGACCCGAAGAGCGAACCTCATTACTCCGAGTACATCGAACTTGATCTCGCGACCGTGGTACCGAGTTTGGCCGGCCCCAAGCGCCCACAAGATCGAGTACCGCTAAGTGCTGCGAAAGCCATGTTCGAGGTCGCGCTTGGTGATTACACGCGGACTCCCGATGCCGTCGCCGGATTCACTATTGCGGGCGCACCCGTGGAGATTGGCCACGGCGCGGTCGCCATAGCAGCAATCACCTCCTGCACCAATACTTCAAATCCGTCGGTCATGATTGCTGCCGGGTTGCTGGCAAGGAATGCGGTCAATCGAGGCCTGAATCGAAAGCCCTGGGTGAAGACAACGCTGGCTCCGGGCTCAAAAGTGGTTACGGACTACTACGACAAGGCCGGCTTAACCCAATACCTAGATGCCCTTGGCTTTGACACCGTCGGTTATGGCTGCACCACTTGTATTGGGAACTCCGGACCGTTAATACCTGAGGTGAGCAAAGCTGTTAATGACAATGATCTGGCGGTGACCGCCGTACTCAGCGGCAACCGCAACTTTGAAGGAAGAATCAGCCCTGACGTGAAAATGAATTACCTCGCTTCACCACCGTTGGTTGTCGCATATGCGATTGCCGGCACGATGGATATCGATCTGCAAAATGATGCACTAGGTGTCGATCTAACTGGTGCGCCGGTCTACCTCGCCGATATCTGGCCAACCACCACTGAGGTCGAGCGGGTTGTCAATGACTCCATCGACGCGGAGATGTTCGCGACTCGTTACGCCGATGTCTTTCTTGGCGATGTGAACTGGCGCGGACTCGAGACCCCGAGCGGTGATGTTTTTGCGTGGGATCCATCAAGCACCTATGTGCGCAAGCCCCCGTACTTTGACGGGATGCGCCGTGAGCCAAGTCCGGTGACCGATATCACCGGCGCGCGTGTGCTTTTGAAACTCGGGGATTCGGTAACAACAGATCACATCTCACCGGCCGGTTCGATCAGGCCTGATAGCCCTGCAGGGATCTATCTGAGCGCAAATGGCGTAGCGCGTGCGGACTTCAATTCCTACGGGTCACGTCGTGGCAATCACGAGGTGATGATCCGTGGTACTTTCGCCAACATCAGGCTGCGCAACTTGATGTTGCATGACGTCGAGGGTGGGTTCACGGTCGATTTCACGACACCTAATGATGAAATCGTCCCGGTCTATGACGCAGCGATGGCATACGGGGCGCACCACACCCCATTAGTCATCTTGGCAGGCAAGGAATACGGGTCCGGCTCAAGTCGCGACTGGGCCGCCAAGGGCACCGCATTACTTGGTGTGCGCGCGGTCATCGCGCAGTCCTACGAACGCATCCATCGGTCGAATCTGATCGGGATGGGCGTGCTTCCGCTGCAGTTTGCGGCAGGCATGACTTCAGCCTCCCTTGGCTTGCAAGGGGATGAAGTTTTCACCATTCATGGCATCACCGAATTAAATAATGGAGTAACTCCAGATCAGGTCGACGTGGAGGCAGTGGCCGCGGACGGGCGCACCGTGGAATTCACCGCCTTGGTTCGAATCGATACCCCCGGTGAAGCCGACTACTACCGGCACGGTGGCATTTTGCAGTACGTCCTACGCTCGCTGCTGTGAGTAGCACGGGCCGTACGCCACCGGGTTGGCCCCGTGATCTGCCGCCGCCCGGTACCGTTGAATTCGAGGCGAAGGTCGTGCCTTGGCTTTTGGACCAGGGGCCCGCGGATCTACGTGCCGGCGCGCTCCGGAACCTGCCAGTGGCCTTGGTTCGTTACCTTCGTCACTACACCGATGGCGCCCTGACGGCCACTAGAGCGGCTTATGGGCAGGCGCGCGTTGAACTCGGCCCGGTGCTGACCCCGGCCGAAATCACCAGCGCCCAGGAAGCCATCTCGGCGCAGGGGGCCCGATTCCTGCAATTGCAACGCGAGTTGGTCTTGGTCGAAGGCGCGCTCAGCACCGGTAAATCGACAAATGCCTAGCCGATCGACGGGTGCGAATTAGGGTGGTGGCGTAGAATGTGGGCACTAGACACTCAGTTCTAGTCGCACCGGACCAGATGCAGTTGAAGTGGATTGGGGCCCGCGTTGAGTCTGTTACCGGGTATCCGCGACCCACGTGACCTACGGGCACTAGACCCTTCGCAACTGCCCGAGCTGGCCGACGAAATCCGCACTTTCTTAGTCCAAAAGGTCTCGGCAACCGGCGGGCACCTGGGTCCAAATCTTGGCGTGGTTGAGTTGTCGATGGCCGTCCACCGGGTTTTCAACTCTCCCGACGATGCCATCATGTGGGATACCGGGCATCAAGCCTATGTGCACAAACTGCTGACCGGACGCGCGTCGGGGTTTGATCAGCTGCGGCAGCGCGGTGGCCTATCCGGTTATCCGAGTCGTTCCGAAAGCGTGCACGACGTAATTGAGAATTCCCACGCATCGACAGTTCTTTCATACGCCGATGGGCTCGCCAAGGCTTGGCAGCAGCGCGGGCTTCTTGGGCACCACCATGTGGTAGCGGTTATCGGCGATGGCGCACTGACCGGTGGAATGGCTTGGGAGGCGCTGAACAATATCGCCGCGGGTGAGCGTCAGGTGATCATCGTCGTCAATGACAATGCGCGTTCTTACTCGCCCACAATTGGCGGTCTGGCGCACCATCTTTCGACTTTGCGGACCACCCGGGGATACGAGCGATTCCTGTCTTGGGGTAAGCGCACCTTGCATCGCACCCCCATCGTTGGCAGGACGGTATTCGGCGCCCTGCATGGTGTGAAGAAGGGTGTCAAGGACGTATTCGCGCCACAGGGAATGTTCGAGGACCTTGGCCTTAAGTACATCGGCCCCATCGACGGCCACAGCATCGCGGAAATGGAGTACGCACTGCAACGGGCGAAGGTTTTCGAAGGCCCGGTCATTGTGCATGCAATAACCCAAAAGGGTCGGGGCTACGGACCGGCGGAGCGCGATGAAGCCGATCGCTTCCATGGCGTAGGGGTAATTGACCCGGAGACCGGCGAGCCACTCAGTGCCGGTGGTCCTACTTGGACCGGGGTTTTCGGCGACGAACTAGTAAGGATCGGCCATGAGCGCCCGGATGTCGTCGCGATCACGGCGGCCATGCTCGGACCAACCGGGCTGGAGAGATTTGCCGCCGCTTACCCGAGTCGAATTTTTGACGTCGGCATCGCAGAGCAGCATGCGGCGACCAGCGCCGCCGGGTTGGCATTTGGCGGGTTGCATCCGGTGGTGGCCCTCTATGCGACATTCCTGAACCGAGCATTTGATCAGGTCCTGATGGACTGCGCTTTGCATAAGGCGGGAGTGACCTTCGTGCTCGATCGGGCTGGAGTGACCGGCGACGATGGCGCCAGCCATAACGGAATGTGGGACCTAGCGATGTTGCAGGTGGTCCCTGGGCTGCGAATTGCGGCACCGCGTGATGAAGCCACCCTGCGGCGGGCGCTGCGCGAAGCAGTTTTGGTCGACGATGCCCCAACCGTGGTGCGCTTCCCGAAGGGCGCGCTCTTGCCCGCGACGCCGGCGATCCGAACGCACGGTGACCTTGACGTAATAGCGGAGTCGGGTGAGCCCGAGGTGCTAATCATCAGTATCGGGGCGCTGGCGCCACTTGCGGTCGAGGTAGCCGAGCGGCTGCGGGCCCAGGGGATTGGGGTATTGGTGGTCGACCCCCGTTGGGTCAAGCCCTGCTCACCAGCACTGGTCGAGGTGGCCCGGTCATCGAAGTTGGTCATAACGGTCGAGGACGGTGTCCGCGCCGGCGGGGTGGGCGCATCAGTTAGCCAACTACTGCGCGATCACGAGCTCGATGTCAGCGTTCGCAACTTTGGCATCCCTACTGTTTTCCTTGAGCAGGGCAAACGTGCCCAAATTTTGACCGAGATCGGCCTGACCGCCCAAGATATTTCACTGCGAATAGTCGAAACGATGGCGCAGCGAACCGACCAAGGTGCCGATGAGAGAGCATCCGGATCAATCAATAACTAGATGGTTCGCCTGTATCACACTCGAATCGAAGCGACGCCCGGAGCCAAGAAGCGTTTGCCATTAACTGACTCGGCGGTACCAGTTCGATCTAGGTAAGGGGTTAGCCCGCCAAGCCAAAATGGCCAGCCGGCACCTACGAGCATGCAGAGGTCAACATCCTCGGCCGCCGCTACCACGCCTTCGTCGAGCATCAGCTGGGCCTCTTGGGCCAATGCGGCCAGGGCTTTTGCGCGCACCTCTTGTGCCGATAGTCGCACCGACCCTCGCTGATACAGAGCCGACACCTCCGGGTCCACCGCGGGCTTGCCGTCACCATCCCAGACGTAAACGCCGGTCTTGCCCGCCGCTACCAAGCGCCGCAGATTCTCCGAAACGTAGAAACGGTCAGGGAATGCCTCGTGCATTGTCTCCGAAACGTGGAAGGCCACAGCCGGTCCGACCAGTTGCAGCAGCACAAATGGCGAAAGTGGCAGGCCTAGTGGCTCCAATGCGGTGTCCGCGACCTCAAAGTCCGTACCTTCATCGACAGCTCGCGTGACCTCGCCCAGGAATCTAGTAAGTAGGCGATTAACAACGAAAGCGGGTGTGTCTTTGACGAGGACGCAAGACTTCTTTAGAGCCTTGCCAACCGAGAACGCCGTTGCCAGGGTCGCATCGTCGGTCTTGGCGCCACGGGCGATTTCAAGTAACGGCATCACCGCGACCGGATTGAAAAAGTGGAAGCCAACAACCCGCTCAGGGTGCCTGAGATTCTTGGCCATTGCGGTAACCGACAGTGATGAGGTATTGGTGGCAAGAATGCACGTGTCCGACACAACAGCCTCTACCTCTGCGAAGACTTGCTGTTTGACATCGAGTTGCTCGAACACCGCCTCAATGACGAAATCCGCGTCAGCGAACCCCGACTTGGAGGTGCTACCGGTAACCAGGGCCTTCAAACGGTTTGCCTTATCCGCGGTCAGGCGCCCTTTGTTGGCCATTGAGTCGAACTCACCGTGTACGTATGCCAGGCCCTTCGCGACCCGAGACTCATCCAAATCGGTCATGACAACCGGCACCTCGAGTCGGCGCACGAAAAGCAACGCGAGTTGACTTGCCATCAACCCGGCACCCACCACGCCCATCTTGGTCACTGGACGGGAAAGGGACTTGTCTGGCACGCCGACGGGCCTGCGCGCCCTCTTGTTCACCAGATTGAATGCGTAAAGGCTTGCGCGCAGGTCATCGCCCATCATCAAGGCGGACAGTGCCTCATCCTCTGCGACGAACCCCTCGTCACGGGATCTGGTCTTGGCACCTGCGATTAGGTCGAGCGCCACACCTGGTGCTGGTGTCGCGCCATGCAATCTGGCATCGACTCCAGCGCGGGCCGCATCAACCACAGCGTCCCAAGACTGGCGGTCGGGTTCTCGTCGGGAAACCACGACTTCACCGCGAAGCACTTTGGCCGTCCAGAGCATGGACTGCTCCAGGAAATCGGCTGGCTCGAATGCGGTGTCCGCGATCCCTAGCTTTATCAGATCCTTTGGGCGCATTTGCTTGTTCTGAGCCATCGAGTTATTGATGATTACCTGGATTGCATTAGCGGGACCAATTAGGTTCGGCAGTAACCAGGTGCCGCCCCAACCAGGGATGAGGCCGAGGAAAACCTCAGGTAGCGCGAGCCCGGCCGCGCCGGTCGACACGGTGCGGTAGGTGCAATGCAGGCCCAGTTCGAGCCCACCGCCCATCGCGGCTCCGTTGATGTAGGCGAAGGACGGTACGGCGAGTTCACCTAGGCGTCGAAAGACTCGGTGCCCGAGTTCGGTGATCGCACGTGCAGCCTCGATGCTGTCAATTAGGTCGACCCCACTGAGATCGGCACCCACCGCGAAGATGAAGGGCTTACCGGTGACGGCCACGGCTGAAATATCTGGAAGTTGCGCGGCTTCGTCGAGGGCGTCGGCCAATGCGGCCAGGCCGCCTGGGCCAAATGTTGACGGCCGAGTGTGGTCTTGGTCATTGTCTAAGGTAATCAGCGCGAGCCGGCCAGCAGCCAATGGCAACTCAAGTACGCGAAGCTTGGCCCGGGTCACCACCTCACCGGCAAACGCCGAGGGCAGATCGGTGCGCACATCTTCGGTACTCATGCGGAGCCCCCTTCAAAGTTGGTGTTCTCCCAGATGACGGTGCCACCCATGCCCAAGCCGATGCACATTGTGGTGATCCCGTAGCGGGCGGACGGATTGTTCTCGAAGTCCTTAGCAAGGTAACTCATCAGGCGAATACCACTTGAGGCAAGTGGATGCCCGACGGCAATGGCACCACCGAGTGGATTCACCCGGTGGTCGTCGTCAGCGATACCGAAGTGATCGAGGAACGCCAGAACTTGAACAGCGAAGGCCTCGTTGATCTCGAATAGATCGATGTCAGCGATGGTCAGGCCTGCGCGATCGAGCGCCTTCTGTGTGCTCGGCACTGGACCAACCCCCATCACCTCCGGTGCGACACCGGCAAAGGCAAAGCCCACCATTCGCATTCTCTTGGCCAAGCCGAGTTCATCAGCGACGGACTCACTTGCTAGCAGGCATGCGGTAGCCCCATCGGTAAGACCCGAGCTATTGCCGGCGGTTACGCGTCCGTGCGGGCGAAATGGCGTCTTGAGGGTGGCCAGGCCAGCAAGAGAGGTGCCTGGACGCGGACATTCGTCAACACTGACCAAATCCCAACCTAATTCGGGGCTGCGCACCGCCACCGGGACGATTTCACTTTGCAGCATGCCATTGGCGTATGCCTTTGCCGTTTTCTCCTGTGACGCGACCGCGAAGGCATCAGCGCGGGCTTTCGTCAACTGTGGGAATCGGTCGTGCAGATTCTCGGCTGTCTTACCCATCTGCAGTGCCTCGGGATCAACGAGGCGCTCCGCCAAGAAGCGCGGATTAGGGTCGACACCTTCACCCATTGGGTGCCGCCCCATGTGCTCGACCCCACCGGCCAGCGCGATGTCGTAGACCCCGGCCATGATCCCAGCCGACAAGGTCGTAACCGCGGTCATGGCACCGGCGCACATTCGGTCAACGGAATAGCCGGGGACCGATTCGGGCAACCCGGACAAAATCGCGGCCGTCCGACCAAGGGTTAGCCCTTGGTCCCCGATCTGGGTGGTAGCAGCCACGGCCACATCATCAATGCGATCTGGTGGCAGCAACGGATTTCGCCGAAGTAGCTCCCGGAAAGCCTTGACGACTAGGTCATCGGCGCGGGCACCACCTAGGGCACTGCCGGCCTTGCCAAATGGGGTGCGGACGCCGTCAACGAAGACCACTTGCTGGATCGAGGCGCCATGGTTGGCTGGGCTCACGGGTACTCCTCAGGTTGGATAACCCGATATTACTCGCCAGTAACAAAACTTGCTACTCGCCGGTAACGTGTTTTTTCACCTGGGCCGACATCGAAGCCATCAAGCCCGGGCCGACTAATTCGATTTGCCAGGTCCGGGCGCCGCCGGCCCTTAGGGTCTCCGGTAGCTCGTGCGGTGGCATGGGCGGAGTCCAGCAGACCCGGCGGACGAGTTCGGGGCTGATCAGGTTCTCCACCGGCACCAAGACCTGTTCGGAGACCGCCAACAGGTGCGCCCTGGCCGATTCAAGTCGCGCAAAGGCCAGCGGGTCGCGTTCGGCCCAGGCCCGGGGCGCCGGTGGGCCGCCCGCGGGTAAGGAAGCGGCTGGCAGTTCTGACTCCGGCAAGGCAAGTGCGGTGCTGATTGCCGCCCACCAACTAGCCCGGCGACGGGTTTGACCGCGACCGCTGAACTCCTTGATGGCGCCCAATGCCTGCGGTGTATCCGGTAGCAAAGTTGCTGCGGCAGCAATCGCCGTATCGGGCAGGATGCGGCCCGGCGCGATGTCTTCACGCTGCGCAACGCCATCACGAGCCAGCCACAGCGCTCGAACCACAGCAAGTGCGCGCGGCTTTCGAATCTTATGAATCCCAGATGTTCGCCGCCACGGATCATCGCCTCTATCGCGCGGGGTAAATGACAACAACGCCTCAAACTCCTGCAGGGCCCAAGTCAGTTTGCCGGCCCGCTCGAGTTCGGTATACATGACATTGCGCAGCTCGACTAGTAACTCCACGTCTAGAGCCGCATAGAGCAACTGCGCAGGGGTAAGTGGTCGAAGTGACCAGTCCGCAGCGCCGTGCCCTTTCTCTAGGTGTTCACCGAGCTCACTGGAAACCAAGTGCCCGAGACTTACGCGCTCACGCCCGAGGAGTCGACCGGCAAGTTCGGTGTCAAAAAGTCGCGATGGGTGCAGGCCGATCTCGGCTAGGCAAGCGAGGTCTTGGGTGGCCGCGTGCAAGATCCATTCGGCCCCCTTAGTCGCCTCTTGGATGATCGAAAGATCCGGTACCGAGATTGGATCGATTAGCGCGGTGCCAGCGCCTTCGCGGCGCAGTTGCACGAGATAAGCCCGCTGGCTGTATTTGAAACCGGATGCTCGTTCAGCATCCAAGGCCAGTGGACCGGTTGCCGCCCGCAGTCGTTCGGCGTATTCCCCAAGCGCAGCCGCGGTGGTTATGACATCAGGCACGGGCTCGCGTGGAGTGAACGGGCTAGGGGCTACCTCCTGCGTGCTCAGGTCTTCGGGGCCAGGCATTGTCACTGTCAGCCGCGGTTACGTCGGCGCGGTGCACTTACCTGAGCTATTCCAGGTGGCATCGGCATCAGGCCAGCGGCGTGTGCGAGTAGTTCGAGCCAAGCGCTGACATGACGGTCCATGACCAACTCGACGGGTGCCCCGTCGGTTGCCACCGGGGTCCAGGAGGCGCGAATCTCGACGAAGCCGTCGGTTGGGCGGTCAGCCATTGACCCAAACGACTGCCCAGAACTGCAGGTCACGGTGCCACCGGCTTGGGTGCACTCGGCGCCGGTACCGGCGAGTGACTCCACCAGCCAACTCCAGCCCACCTCGTGCAGCAGCGGATCACCAATCAGATCGGCTTCCAAGGCGGCGCGCACGAACACGACC